>Ga0209711_10000154_pt1 | contig 69667 bp, 61 predicted proteins | sample ArcticOcean_MG_C_7_FD_187441 | JGI IMG/M metagenome (GOLD analysis project Ga0209711, IMG submission 187441) | Marine microbial communities from western Arctic Ocean - ArcticOcean_MG_CB11_88 (SPAdes) (version 2) | ecosystem: Environmental > Aquatic > Marine > Oceanic | place: Arctic Ocean... | reverse complement strand
CACCCACTGATTCATGCCTTCGTGCCGGCTGAGACTCACCAAACCATCGCGAATTAAACCATCGCTATCATTGAGCAAGGGTAGAACAAACGCCGGCTCTATCGGTTCCGGCTCGGGCTCTGGCTCGGGCTCGGGTTCCAGCTCGGGTTCCGGCGTAATCGCGACCACCTCAACCACAGGCAGCGGCTCAGGAATCGGTAACGTGACGATTTGAGTGTTTTCAGGCGCCTGATCGTCTCCTTCGAACATTAAGGTCCCGGCGATCAGAATGACAAGCACCCCGGCGCCAATTGCCAAGAGCAATGGTTTGTTCGAAAACATAGGGTCTCCCTTTTATTGAACCTTGATTGTTGCCTTATTCCTTAGAAAAAAAAAGCGCCAATCGATATTTCCACGATACCTCCATGATCAGCTCATTTGCTGATGCAGCGCCTTGAAGATCAATGATCCAGCGCCCACGGCCGTCGTTGACCAAGAAATGATGCCATCCTCATGGCCTGCCATCGCGATGATGCCATCGGGTCCCAGTTCTCGAGCAAGCGATTTCAAGGTTTGCGCCATCAAAACCGTGCCATATGGGGTCTCTGCACTAGTTTCAGGCAACCTTAATTGCTGACGAGCTTGCCAGATGGCAGGGCTGTGGACGTGGAACACAAATTGAACCCCGGGATCACTGTCGTAAATCGCGGCATGGGTTAAAGACTCCGAGGAGGGCTCTTTAACCCCCGATGCCGACAAGTGATTACGCGCAAGCGACCAATCATCAACCAAGGCGTAATCTGAATCCTCAAGGCACTTGAGTCCGCCGGTCTGAGTGGCGGTGATACTAAAAGCCGCACCAACTCGACAGCTCAAGTTACCAAACCCAAAGCCGTCATACCGGCCTGACAACTGACCAATCAATTCGTAACGGACAAAAAGGTCTCGCCAGGCCTGCACTTCCCAAGGCACTTCAGGGACATTTTCACGTTTTTGAAATTCAAAGCTAAACTTAATGACCCCTTCTTGTTCAGCCATGTTCAGCCCCGCAAGCCGGCTCGGACAAAGCGTTTGGCATCAGAATGCCGCGCTCGGTAATAATGCCGGCAATTAAATCAGCCGGTGTCACATCAAACGCAGGATTAAACACGGGCACGTTATGCGGCGCGGTCCAAACCCCCTGAATTTGACGGACTTCATCGGCTGCGCGTTCTTCGATGATGATGTCCGCGCCCGTAGGCGTTGCAAGATCAACGGTCGACCAAGGACACGCGACATAAAACGGAATCCCGTAATGCTTGGCCAAGATCGCAACGCCCAGCGTGCCGATTTTATTCGCGGCATCACCATTCAACGCAACTCGGTCGGCACCCACCAGCACGAGGTCGACCAAGCCTTGTGACATGACATGAGCCGCCATACTGTCGGTAATCAGTCGACAAGGCACCCCATGGGCCATTAATTCATAGGCCGTTAACCGCGCGCCTTGCAGCACAGGACGGGTTTCATCCACCCAAACCTGAACCGGCAAGCCATCAGCCTGAGCTTGATAGATGGGCGCCAACGCCGTGCCGTACTCGGAAACGGCCAGGGAGCCCGCATTACAATGGGTCAGCACGGATGGCCTATCTTTGATTAGCCCAGCGCCCGCAACACCGATCGCACGGCAAGCTGCCCGGTCGGCGTTAAACAAGGCGGTGGCTTGGGCGTATAACCGGTCTCGCCAACCTGTCTCACCCATCGCCGCAGACTGCGTTGCCGCAAACTGCAACATCTGCTCAACGGCCCAGGACAAATTCACCGCCGTTGGTCGGGCAGCAATCAGTGCGTGACCCCGAGCAACCAGCTCGGCCTGAATACTGGCTGCGTCATCAGGGCAATCCTCGAGTCCTAGCAGCAGCCCATAAGCGGCCGCAAGACCAATGGCAGGCGCGCCTCTTACCGCGAGGCTTTTTATCGCGGCGATAACCTCCGAAAGCTCGGTACAGGAGAGGTAGGCCACTGTTTCGGGCAACCCTCGTTGATCTAAAATTTTCAGCTCAGACCGAACCGTCGACACCAGGCTCCGGGGGAGTTCTACCGCATCCACCGCGACTATCCCGCTCGCAGAGCAGCAACCATTGCGGTCCGCGTGTCCTGGTCAACGAATCCAAAGGCACCGCTGGTCCGATCCATGAAGTCGCCATAACGCTGTTTTATCTCTGGCACGATGTCTGAAGGCGCCGCCATGATGCCCATGGTGTTGAGCATCTCGTCGCTGATTAGATTCGACATTTCAGCCCATTGACCCTGTTTTGATAAGGCATTTAATTCAATTTGCAGGTCGCCCCAGCCATGAACCCCCAAGACCTGCTTGTATGCCGGCGTTGACCCATAAAATGAAATTCGATTCTTAGCCGCTAATTTTTCAGCCTCAAAGGTCGCCTCATCGTTTCCGGAAACCATAAAGGGCGTATAGCTGATTTCGAAATCCGCTCGAGATCGTCCTGATTTAGCAAGGCCTCGATCGATCGCCGGCAACGTGACGTCCCGGATATATTTTTCATTACTAAAGGGATGGATAATCAAACCATCGGCCACTTCCCCCGCGACTTCCGTCATAATCGGCCCAACCGCCGCCAACACAACCTTCGGCGCACCATACTCAGTATCTTCCGGCGTAAAAGCGGGTGTCATGAGCGTATGGTTATAATATTTGCCTTCAAATCGAAGCGGTTCGCCGTCATACCAATTGGCCCAAATTGCCCGCATGGCCTGAATCAGTTCTTTCATTTGCGCCGCTGGCGCACCCCAGGGCATTGAAAACCGCTTGGTGATGTGCGGCCTAATTTGAGACCCCAGACCTAAGGTAAACCGACCCTTCGAATAGGCATTCAGATCATGGGCCTGATTGGCAAGAATCATCGGCGACCGAGCAAAAGCAACCGCAATGCCCGTTCTAATTTCAATCGACTCACTGTGTTCCGCCGCGAGGAGCAACGGGAAGAACGGATCATGGTTCATTTCAGCGGTACCAACGCCGTCATAACCGTCGGCTTCGGCCGCCTGAACCGCTGCCGGCACCTTGCGCCAATTTTGAGTTAAATGGGTATCGACTTTCATTACCTTCTCCTATTGTTCTTTTGATTTTTGATTTTTGATTTTTGACTTTTTAAGTGCGCCTCTGGCGCGCCGCGCACCCGGATGATCGATCTTTGGAACGAATCTCGGACATCTGGCAGGGGTTCTTTGCATCACCCTGGCGTTGCAAAACCCTAGCCTTGCATCGATTGCCTCGCATCGATTGCTTAGAACCCTTCGCCTAGAATCCCTTGCCTGAACTCATCCGTTTTTGATGCCATTTTTGATGCCTTTTTTGATGCCTTTTTTGATGCCCAGGCTTGGCCTTTCCAAGGCGAAAACCGTCTGAGGTCTCTGCGCCAGTGTAATTGTTTGATCCAAGCCAACGCAACGTTATCAAACCGAAGGCCTTCAATTCGCCAACGACTGCCTCAAACAGCCCCCATGGGGCTAACCGTTGACCCCTCGGATTGCCAGCGCGAAGGCCTTATTACTTGGCACCAAGATAAGCCCTCTAAAACTAGCGCCTCAACCTGCGCGCCAAAGCAGGACTCGCCGCACTCAACAACGGCGCAACTGATCCACCGTCTTTATTGAGCCCGCGCGCCTGCCGCGCTCAATTCAGCGGCTTTTTCCTCTGGCGAGCCATCATTTAAAAATTGACCGCCACCGGTTTCAACGCCCGCCAAATATTTCTGTAACCCTGGGCCCCGAAGCATCGGTTGCAACCGAATATAGCATCGATAATCATGGTCGAGGGGTAACGATTTGGGCGCCTGGTGCACCGATAGAATGTAGGACTGAGGCGTGGGCCACAATTGATCTTGCATCTTAAGAACAGCCCGCAGCGCCATGGCCATGGCATCGAGCACTCGCTCGGGCATCAATGGCAGGCGTTGCCAAGGACCTTTTGGCACGATGAAGGTTTCGTAAGGCAGCTGTGCAAAATAAGGCACAAATGCGAGGCAGTCTTCGGTTTCGACTAAAATTCTACGGCCATCAGCTTGCTCAGACCGAATCATCGCCTCAAACAAATTATCCCCGTCTGTCTGTCGAAAACGTCCAACCGCCTGAATCTCTTGTTGAACGGTATGAAACACAAAAGGGGTCGCATAAATCTGGCAATGCGGATGCGGGTTTGACACCCCAACCACCTCGCCGTTGTTTTCAAATATAAAAACATGCTCATAACCCGCGTCCCGCATCAACTGATCGGTTTGATCACGCCAACACCGAACAACGTCTTGGAACTGGCCTTTGGACAACCCACTCAGCCGACCGCCATGATCTGGGGTATAACATAACACCCGACACAAGCCATCAGCCCGGGCACTTTGGTAGATCCCCGCCGCGGGCATGGGTTCTGGTGCGGTCGAGTTAAAGGCCGGGTGGTCATTATCAAAGACGAAACAATCCGTGTAGTCGTCGTTCTTGATGCCCGATATCCGCGCGCCGCCAGGGCATAAATAACACCCTGGGTCGTAATGCTGTGAAACGGATGCCTCCCCGACCCGGCCACCAAGCCAGGGTCGACTGCCACGATGACTGGTGACAGTGACCCAACGTTCGAGCAAAGGGTGCCAGCGATTTTCCCAGGTCATGTGTGTCTATCCTTGGGTGCAAACTAGGCGTTATTCAAATCGCTCTGTTCAGATTGAAAATCACGATGCTGCATGAGGGCATAATGGTACGCCTCAATTAAGGCATTCCAACTGGCTTTGATGACATCGACATTCACACCCACTGTCCCAAAGGTCCCAGCCTCGAACGTGTGCTCGAGATGAACCCGGACTTTCGCTGCGGTTTCCTGCGTTGAGTTAATCACCCGAACCGTGTAATCGGTCAAATGCAGACCACTAATTTCCGGGAAACGTGCTTGCAAGGCTTGCCTTAATGCTTGGTTTAGAGCGTCCACCGGGCCATTGCCTTCAGCCGCACAGAGTATTTCCTCATCACCAATGCGCACTTTAACCGAGGCTTCAATCGCACCCGCAATCGTGACATCATTTTGGTCAGCCGCCGACTCGTTCGCCGGCGAATAAATACGATAATAAATCGGTTCAAAACAGGGGCTAAAATGGCCTAAATGACGACGGACCAACAAATCAAAACTGCCGTCTGCGTTCTCAAAGGAATACCCGGCATGTTCCTTGTCTTGGATATCCTCAAGAATTTTCGAAGCCGACGTCTTGCCTTCCAATTCTGGGTAACGGTTGGCCAATTTTGCCCGAACATTGGCGCCGCCCGACAACTCGCTGATCAATATTTTACGGCTATTGCCCACGCTATCTGGCGTGACATGCTCGTAGGTCTCAGGGTTTCGTTGAACCGCTGAAACATGCACACCACCCTTATGAGCAAAGGCTGAACTGCCAACATAGGGCTGCCCAAGCGGCCCATCAAAGGCCAATGTTTCCCAAACTTTGCGGGACAACCGAGTCAAACCTTTAAGGCGCCCCTCAGGCAAGCAACGAAAGCCATATTTCAATTCTAGATTGGCAATAATGGTTGTTAAATCGACGTTGCCACAGCGTTCACCAATGCCGTTTATGGTGCCTTGCACCTGGCAGACACCGGTTTCGACCGCTCGAAGGGTATTGGCGACGGCTAAGCCGCCATCATTGTGGACATGAATCCCCAATTGAATTTGAGGAAGATGGCCTTGGGCGGCTTTAATCGCAGTTTCGATTTCGTGGGGCAACGCGCCACCATTGGTGTCGCATAAAATTACCCGATCTGCATCGCCGGCAAGGGCGGATTCAAGGGTTGCAAGCGCATAGCCAGGGTCACTCTTAAAGCCGTCGAAAAAATGTTCGGCGTCATAAAAAACAGGTTTTTGGGTCGTTTGCTTTAAGTAAGCCACAGAGCCTTCGATCATCTCAAGATTCCGCTCGGCGCTTATTCGTAGCGCCTGCTCGACATGTAAATCCCAGGACTTCCCGAAAATACAGGTCACGTCGGCTTTGGCTTGCACCAACATGCCCAGAAAGTGGTCGTCCTCAGGCAAACAATCCGAGCGATGGGTCGAGCCAAATGCGGAGACCTGAACTTGTTCAAAGGTTTTATCCTGACAGGCTAAAAAAAAGTCATTATCTTTTGGGTTCGAACCCGGCCAACCGCCTTCAATGTACATAACGCCTAAAGCATCCAGCATCTCCGCAATGGCGAGCTTATCAACCAAAGACAGATTAACCCCTTCCCCTTGATTGCCATCTCTCAGCGACGTGTCATAAATCTCGATACTTCTTGGCGTACTCATCCCGATTGATCCGAATAATGCAATCTGGCGGCCACGGCCTGAATCGCCTCATGGGCAACCAACAATTCATCCAACGGATCATACCGCCCGGTTAAAAATGCTTCTCGCGAACTGTCTTTCATCGTGAACGAAAACCGTTCATTGGCGAAGGTGAGGGTTTGTGCCTGAAGGTCAATCAAGAACTCTGCATCGGGATGATGACCCACGAGGGACGCCAGCGCTTTTCGTTGCGCTTTATCCATCACCAAACAAGGCATGCCAAGGGTCGTACAGTTACCCTGAAAAATTTCCGCGAAACTTTCGGCAATGATCACCTCAAACCCAAATTTCTGCAGTGCTTGCGGTGCATGCTCACGACTCGACCCACAACCGAAATTCGCGTCCGAGATCATAACGCTGGCACCTTGATGGGCTGGCGCATCCAATATATGCCCCTTGGACACGTCTTGGGTATCAAACCGTTCATCATAAAACAGCGCAGGCCCTAGCTCGTCAAAGGTCACACATTTTAAAAACCGCGCGGGAATAATGCGGTCGGTATCAATGTCGTTACCCTGAACATAGATGCCCCGCCCACTTCTTTTGACGAGATCATTCATGATGTCTTCTCCAGCTGAAAGACTTCTCGCGCATCTGCCACCGCGCCTTGAATTGCCGCGGCTGCCACCATAATCGGGCTCATCAAAATAGTCCGACCGCTAGAGGAACCCTGTCGCCCCATAAAATTTCGATTTGAACTCGAGGCGCAAACTTCATCGCCCACTAACTTGTCAGCATTCATCGCCAAACACATGGAGCAGCCTGGTTTGCGCCACTCGAACCCAGCCTCGGTAAAAATATGATGTAAGCCCAACGCTCTGGCGGCAGCATCCACCTTTTCAGAACCCGGAACAGCGATGGCTCGCACGTCGGGCGCCACCTTATAACCTTGAATTGCTGCCGCGACCGCTTGAAAATCACTCAACCGACCATTGGTGCAGCTTCCAATAAACGCAACATCGACCTTGGTTCCTTTGATCGGTGCGTCCGCCTCTAGCTGCATATAGCGCAACGCATCGGTCATGAGCTCTTGATCTAAGCCCTCTGCTGCTGCCGGATCTGGAATGCGCTCACTGATGCCGAGCGCCTGACCCGGTGTCACGCCCCAGGTCACCGTCGGTTCAATGGCGCTGCCATCAATCACCACAACATCGTCATAGCTGGCATCTGGGTCACTGGCATAGCCCGCCCAACGAATCACGGCTTGCTCGAAACCTGCGCCGCTTGGCACCCGTTCCCGGCCCTTTAAATACTCAAAAGTCGTTTGGTCCGGATTGATATAACCGCAACGAGCGCCGCCCTCAATACTCATATTGCAGACCGTCATTCGCTCTTCCATGGTCATGACATCAATGACATCGCCAGCATATTCATAGGCATAGCCGACGCCGCCATTAACGCCAAGTATCCGGATGATATGCAGCGTCACATCTTTTGCCGTCACGCCAGGGGCAAGCTGCCCGGTTACTTCAATTCGGCGGACTTTCAGCGGGTCCATGGCCAAGGTTTGGCTCGCCAGCACGTCTCGGACCTGACTGGTACCGATGCCGAGCGCAATGCACCCGAAAGCGCCGTGGGTTGAGGTATGGCTATCGCCGCAGCAAATGGTGATACCGGGCTGGGTCAAACCCAACTCCGGGCCCACGACATGAACAATCCCTTGGCTGCCTGAATTGGGCTGAAAGAACTCAATGCCATGCATTTCAGTCGCATCGCTCAGCACCGCCATCATCCGCTCCGCCATCGGATCACTGAAGGGCCGACGCTGATCATCCGTTGGAATAATATGATCTACCGTTGCAAAGGTTCTGCCTGGATAAGCAACGGCCAAACCCTTGTCTTTGAGCATGCCAAAGGCCTGGGGACTGGTCACTTCATGAATCAGATGCAAGCCCATGAAGACCTGAAACTGACCATTCTCTAATGGTCCAACCAGATGATCGGCCCACACTTTCTGATATAAATTTTTTGCCACGTTTTATTGACCTTTCCGGCGAAAAACGGGAGTTTAACAGATCTGTCTGCTTGCAGTAACGGGTGCGGGCAGCAAAGTCAGGAGACAACCAGTGACCCAGTTTAAGCAACGTCTCGAACCGAAGGTGATACTTGGACAGTTAACGCTGAAGGCCTTCACCGACACGGATCGGGAAAGGCTCTTTCAAGCCGTGCGAGCCTCAAGCACTGAATTAAGACCCTTTTTACCTTGGTGCCACCCAAAATACTCGCGCCGCGATGCCCTAACCTGGATCCAATTCGCTCAAGCGACCTGGCGGAGCCGAACCCAGTACGCCTTTTTAATTGAAGAACGCGCCACCGGCGCGCTCATCGGCAGCGTTGGCCTTGATTCACCAACCCACGACGGCGCCGCCAACCTAGGCTATTGGATTAGGTCCGACTGCACTGGACGCGGGTACGCAAGCCAGGCGGCGCGCGCGCTCGCAACCCTGGGTCTTCAACAACTCGAACTCAAACAAGTACTGATAAAAATGTCGACTCATAATACCGCCAGTCGCCAAGTTGCGATCAAAACCGGCGCGCAATTCTTGCGCGAAGAAAAAGACGGTTTAACGCTCCATGATGCCAAACACGATGCCCTGGTTTATGCGCTGACGCGACCATCCATTGAATTGATGGCCTAACGCCTCGGTCATAACATAACACCTGAAGTCTTGAGGCCGTGCCTCGGCGCCAGGATGGTCAACGATTAGGCGCTCAGGGCGCCAGTACCTTCGCCCAGTTTGCGCAAGCCTTAGAGACTCATCCATAATGGCGATACTAGGCGTGGCGATCAGATCGTTGTATAACGATCTGATCGCAGCCCACATTCGCGCAGTCTGCAGACGCGGAGAATAACGAAGAGAGTGTCGTCGAATGATCATCACGCCGCGGCGGCAGCGACAGGATCTGCTCAGAAAATCAAAATGAAAATGTTAGAAAAAGGGAACACTATTATGACAACAGACGTCATCACCGACATGCAATTAAGACTTAAGTCGCAAAAGGCCGCGCAAATCGCCGGCGGTCACGTGAGTACGGCGCTCCGGATCGACCGACTTAAGCGCTGTATTGCCCTGCTCGAGCAAAATGGTGACGCTTTGTGCGATGCAATGCGACGCGATTTTGGTCACCGCAGCCTGGATCAGTCAAAAATGGCCGACATCGATGGCGCCATCAGTCCGCTTAAAAATGCCATCAAACAGGTCAACACTTGGATGAAGCCAGAAAAACGCGGCACCCTATTCCCACTGAATTTGCTTGGCGGCCGCTCTCGGATCGAGTTCCAACCGCTTGGGGTTGTCGGCTGCATTAGCCCTTGGAATTTTCCAGTACAACTCACTTTTGCGCCCCTGGCGGGTATTTTAGCCGCTGGCAATCGAACGATGATCAAACCTTCCGAATACTCCCCTGAGACGTCAGACTTAATGAAAAGCTTAATTGAAAGCAGCTTTGATCCAGACGAAATGGCGGTCTTTACGGGTGGTCCTGACGTTGGTCAAGCCTTCAGCGAGCTAGCGTTCGATCATCTGTTATTCACCGGTGCCACCAGTGTGGCCAAACACGTGATGCGATCCGCAGCTGAGAACTTGGTGCCGGTAACCCTAGAACTCGGTGGCAAATCACCGGTCATCATTGGTCGTTCTGCTGACATCAAATTGGCCGCTCGAAATGTGATGAATGGCAATACGATGAATGCCGGTCAAATTTGTCTTGCCCCAGACTATGTGATGGTGGCGGAAGAAGACCGTGACGAATTTGTCGAAGCCGCCCGAACGGCCGTCACCGAGATGTTCCCCACGCTCAAAGACAATGAAGACTACACCTCGATCATTAATGAACGTCACTACGACCGGCTCCAAAGTTACCTTACGGACGCCGAATCTAAAGGCGCCGAGATCGTTGCCATTAATCCTGCCAACGAGGATTTCAGCCAGCAAGAGCATCACCGCATTCCGCCAACCCTTGTGCTGAACCCCACCGACGACATGCTGTGTATGCAGGAAGAAATTTTCGGGCCATTGCTCCCAATAAAAACCTATCAAGACGTCAGTGAAACCATCGATTACGTGAATGATCACGACCGACCGCTTGGCCTGTATTACTTTGGGCATGATGAAAAAGAGACCCGGCAGGTCCTCGATGAGACCACCTCAGGTGGGGTGACGCTCAATGACGTCATTATGCATATCGCTCAGGAGGAATTACCGTTTGGCGGGGTCGGACCGAGCGGCATGGGGTCTTATCACGGCGTCGAAGGCTTCAAAACCTTTAGCCATGCCAAGGCGGTCTACAAACAAACCGCCAGCATTTCAAAATTAATGGCTAAAATGGGGCCGCCCTACAAGAAAAAACAAGCCGCTTCTTGATAACCCTCACCCCTGCTGCATGCTAAGCAAACGCAGCAGGGGTGCACTTTATCGACCGGTAAACTCTGGTTTACGTTTTTCTAAAAAGGCTTGAACCCCTTCTTTGAAATCTTCACTTTGAAACATACCGCCTAGGTGGACCATCAAGTGATCAACCGCCGTGTCATAAGACTCTTCGAGCCCCATGCGCATCATGCGCTTGGTAGTCTGCACCGCCATTGGCGCGTTATCGGCAATCTCTTCGGCCCACTGCAGGGCGGTTGCCATGAGTTCATCCGCCGGCACAATCGTGTTGATCAACCCCATGGACAAACATTCCTCGGCATCAACTGTCCGGGCCCGATAGTACAATTCAGCGGCTTTTCCCCAACCGATTAACCGGGGTAGCAGCCACGTCCCACCGCTCTCTGGCACCACATTACGCTTAGCCGTAACCGCCGCCATCTTGGCCGTAACGGACGCGACTCTCATGTCGCACAAAAGCGCGACATCCATGCCATAGCCCGCCGCCGGACCATTTAAGGCGCAAACAATGGGCGTATCGATATTCCACATGACGTTAATGGGCGCATCTCGCAAATCAAACAATTGTCGAGCCGGCCGATTAGCGCCCTTGGCATCGCCGCCACCAATACTGCCTTCGCCCACGCCGATCAGATCAAGGCCAGAACAAAACCCTTTACCGGCGCCGGTTAGGACGATGCACCGAATTTCGGGATCCTTATTGGCTTCAACCATCTTTGCAGATAATTCGTTGAGCATATCGCGGCTGATCGCGTTGTATCGCTCCGGACGATTCAACGTCATGATGGCGATTCTGCCTCGTTGTTCTACCAATAATTCTGGTGTCGTTGATGGGGACAGTGTCATCGCTAAAGCTCCTTGTCTTACGTTGGTTAAGCATCTTGCTTAGGTTTTAAATGACTGACCTAGGTCAGGTTATTCACGATTAAGGCGCCTTTTGGATTCTGCTCAAAACAACGCCTAGAAAGCCTGCTCGAAATTACGAGCGGCTGACCAATACCATACCGACCTAATCCGACTTACGCCAGAGCGATTGACGCGTGCCCAGTCCGACCACTGTCCTGCAGATCAGCTGCGTCTTAAACAAGGGCCATTGCGGCGCATCTCAGGACACATCGAAATCGAAGCCAGCATTCGCAAGCTCGACGCACATCCTGTATTATCCCGCGACTGCGCCATACCCTGAGCCGCCGCGTACACCGTTATTGAAGTCGCGAACCTTGGTTTAAGACGACGATCGAGAATTCAAAGGCCTATGACAAGCAACCCATTTCCAAATAAGCGACCGTCGTTGATCGCGATCGGTTTAGCAGCACTTTGCGCGAGCCTGAGCTGCAACCTGTTTGCAAGCGGGTTGCCCGACGCTCTATTGATGCGAAGCGAACTCGAGACGCGGATCGTCATCGATGGCGCCATCGACGAGCTAGCCTGGCAAGACATTCCTTCTTTTTCCGGCTTTAAGGTGATCTCTCCCGACACACTGGCCGATGCGCCGCTCGAAACTAAGATTAAGGTGTTCTATACCGAGCGCGGATTGTATTTTTCTGCCCTGATGACCCAGCCCCCAGAGACGCTCGTTGAACGTCTGAGCGCTCGCGATCAATTCGTTAACAGAGATCGAATTTCACTCTCGATCGACACTTCCGGCACCGGGCTCTACGCCTACTGGTTCGCCGTGAACCTAGGCGGGTCTTTGATGGACGGCACCGTCCTGCCAGAGCGGCAATACTCTAGTAACTGGGACGGTCCGTGGCGCGGCGCCAGCCAGCGAACCGAGACAGGCTGGAGCGTAGAGATGATGCTCCCCTGGTCGATGATGACGTTGCCCGCCAGCGACTCAGGCGACAGAGACATCGGCATCTATATCCAACGCGCTGCCGCGAGCCTCGATGAAGACTGGGCGTACCCAGGACTCCCAAGAACCCAAAACCGGTTTTTGTCCCGTTTCCCCAAAACTAAAATTAAAGGCATTAAACCCAAGCAGCAACTAACGTTCTACCCTTATCTGTCATCGAGTCTCGATGGGGTCGACGATACCGCGACCCAAAAAGCGGGTTTCGATCTGTTTTGGCGGCCCACCACGGCCTTTCAAGTCACAGGGTCCTTTAATCCCGATTTCGGCAATGTCGAGTCCGACAACGTTGTGGTGAATCTGACCAGTTACGAGACGTTTTTCCCTGAAAAACGCCCCTTCTTTTTGGAAGGCCAAGAGATCTTCACAACCTCGCCACGCGCCAATCCAGGCTGGGGCTCTGGTGGCGGCACGCCAACAACGCTGATTAATACCCGACGAATTGGCGCGCCGCCAAGAGCTCTCACCGATAAGTCGATCGCGTTGTCACTGACCGAGACCAATCAACCCAGCGAGTTAATCGCGGCGACAAAATTGACCGGACAATCGGGCCCACTGCGTTATGGATTGTTAGTTGCCCTTGAGGATGATACCGAACTGATCGGGCAAAAAGCCGGTAACTCCGTTCGCCAAACACAATTCGGGCGAGACTTTACCGCGGCCAGAATTCTGTATGAAAACACGCAGGGTTCCGGTCGAAATGCTCTGGGGCTCTTGGTGACAGAAGTCGGTCACAAAGACCAAACCGCACAGACGCTTGGGATCGACCTGCATCATCTTAGTCAAAACGGCAAACTCATCGTCGACCTTCAAACTTTGCACAGTGATACCGAAATTGAGTCCGGCCATGGCGCCTTTGCCGATATCGTCTTTCGACCCCAACAGGGCCTGCAACATAAACTCACTCTGGATTACTTTGATCAAAATCTTGATATCAGTGACTTCGGCTTCTTACAAAGAAATGATGCCAAGGGTTATCGATATCGTTTTGAGCGCGTTCAATCCGATCTGAAACGTCTGAAAGGCCGGGAAACCGACCTTGTGATTACGCAGCAATGGAATTTTGCAGGAGAGCAAACCCGCCTTGGCTTCTCTGGCGCGCAAGAACTTCGATTCTTCGATAATACGCAACTGGAACTCAAACTCGACTTTTATCCCAAACGATGGGAAGACCGTAACAGCGATGGTAATGGCTCCTATCGATTACAAGATCGATTCCAAACCGGCGTAAATTACCGTAGCGACAGTGCGAGGCCTTTCAGCTATCGTCTAAGGGCCAATATGCGGCAGGAGGACATTGGCGGTCAAAACCGGTCTTTCAGCCTCGCATTATCCTACCAACCGACCGACCGGCTCTCGACCACGCTTGATTTTAAATACGAAACCCGATCGGGTTGGTTGCTCCACGACGCAGGACCCGACTTCACGCGATTTCATTCAGAGAGCCTCAGGCCCAAACTTGAGTTGTCTTACTTCGTCACCGCCAGTCAGCAAGCTCGGCTCAGCCTGCAATGGGTCGGTATTAAAGCGTTTGAACGTGACCGTTGGCGTTTGCCGGCCACCGGCGGCCAATTGATGGCGGATGCCTCAGGCGGCGGCCCGGCACGGGACTTTTCGATCAGCCGGTTATCCTTCCAAGCGCGATACCGTTGGGAAATTGCCCCGTTGTCTGATTTGTTTGTGGTTTATACCCGCGGCTCGGATCTGCCAAGCAATGTCCGCTCGAGCTTCTCAAACCAATTATCTGAGGCTTGGGAGCAGGCCCTCGTCGATTCATTGGTTCTGAAAATTCGCTACCGTTTTGGCAATTAACCCAACGCTGAAAGATCCCGGCGACGCGTCAATCGCCGCGGCCAGGCAAGACGGCCAAATTGACCAATAATCGACGGGTGCTCGTAAGGGTCTTAAACAGGATAATAATCTGCATATGATGGCCACAACACAACCCCACCTGATTGGCTTGATCGGTGACGTTCATAGTGAGCATGAGCGACTCGCCAAAGCGCTTGAATTTTTTCAAGAGACCGGGGTCAAGTCCATTGTCTGCACGGGCGACATTGTTGATGGCCCGGGTTGCCCGAATCGATGTATCGAGCTGCTTTTAGAGCATGAGGTCACAACCGTTGCCGGCAATCATGATCGATGGCTCCTCGAAGACAAGGTTCGACACCTACCCATGGCGCACCGAGCGCGAGATCTATCGGCAAGTGCCTTGCGGTATTTGCAAGCCCTTAAAAAGACCGCCACGATCACTTACCAAGATCAGCGCTTATTACTGTGTCATGGCATGGGCGACAGAGACTTAGAAAAGGCCTGGCCTGGCACCCAAACCATGCCCATCGAGCGCAATGAAACCCTGGATGAGATTATTAAAGCGGGACAGCATGACTGGCTCATCAACGGTCATCTGCATTTTCGAACGATCATGGCCTTCAAAACATTGACCGTGATCAACGCGGGCACCTTAACGGGGCACCGTTGGCCGGGTTTCTCGATACTCGATCTTGATCAAAGGTCAGTCCAGGCTTTTGAGTTTACGCCTGCCGGCATTGAACCTGCGGTCCGCTTGGCCGTGCCGGCCGAGCCGCAATGGCAGAATACTCAAAGCTTTCAAGGCGACTGGGAGCCCCTCGTGTTGTTTAAACGCGAAGCCAGCTAATTCGAGGCCCGGCGCATCACTCAGACTCAATCGCAATGGCGGTGTAGATCTGCCGCGGGCCCTCAAAGGGCTGACGGGCATGCATCACCAAGCGATTATCGAGCCACAACATATCGCCAATCTGCCACGGGATATTCACGACCAGCGCGGCAGCGCTCGCCAAAAACTGCTCAAAGACCGCGCTCGGCAAATATGCTCCTGATCCGAGTTGGACCGCGCGATGGCCCACGTTACGCGTATCATTCCAACCCGTAAACGCCGCAATGACTGAATTGAAAAAAGTTTTTCGGCCACTCACTGGGTCATGCCGAACGGCCGGCAGCAGCGGGGATTCGGTTCGCACCTCGTCCCCGGCAAGCCACTGCCAACGCATGCCTTGGTCTTGCATGACCCGCTCCGCATCAGCTTTCGTTTCGACTTGAAACGTTTCCCGCCAACTTCGGCCAATGGGCGAGCCAGGATCCGTTTCAGCCGGCATAACCCGGGTATACCGCACCCCTTCCACTTCCAATTGCGTGGCCAACGCTGCGTCGATTGACTTGAGTAGATCAAATGCTTCTCTTGAATCGAATACCGTCGTTGCGCCACCCAACGTCGGCGCGGTGTCGCAATAGAAAAAAATGTAATCGGGCGGATGACTTGTTTGGGCCATTTCATGATGCAGCGGTATCTTCTCATCGGGGGGGCTTTCATTCGCCGTCATAATTCGGCGGTGGGTGATTTGACGCCTCGGTGCTGCACCGCCGACATAAGGCATATTCTCAAACGACACGGCGTCCAGCACCCCCTCAAAGTCATCCGCGCTGTTCACCCCGCAACCCCGAAATAACAAAGCCCCGTGTTGCCGTAACGCCAGCTTTAGGGCTGGCCCTTGCGCCAGAAAATGCTCGACACCAAAACCGACATCCGCCGCATCGTTCGGCACGTAAATTTTCGGAAAGGCGCCCGCCCCATTACGTCCTTGGGCGGCATGGCTTTCTTCTTTAAATAGAGTCGTCATCATCGCTGCAGCCTGAAATTCTGAGCATCAATCCCAACTGCCTTGCCGGTGCTTGCCGAGGACTGGGCCGCAAGCCCCATGAGCACCGCCATCAGACCATCCTCAACCGAGACCGCAGGCGGGCCGCCGCGTAACACGGCAGCAAGGAATGCTTGATGTTGGAAAAACGTAGCGCCCTGATGCGAACCCGCATTCAGGGCCGCTTCCGGCACAAGGATGTGTTCCGTCACTGGCGTCGATGGCGCGCGCGAGGATAAAATCAAACGGGCTGGTTCGGGCAGTGCCCCGGCAACCCGAAAGGGTCCCGGAATTTGGCAATCCAGTCGACCCAAATCGCCGACCAGTGAAACTTCTTGCTCGAACCGAACGCCATCGGAAAACATGCAAAGATCGAGCATCCCCCGGCAACCATTATCAAAATCGATGATCACATAGCCATTATCCCAGATGTCCGGTTGCTCCCCGTTATACCGTTCCGCCAGATGGTTCACGTCTTGCGCCGCTGAGGCGAAGACCCGAACCGGTTCTGCTTCGAGAAACAGTCGCATCAAATCAAAAAAATGACAGCATTTTTCAACAAACGTACCACCGGAATACCGGTTGAACCGATTCCAGTCGTCGACTTTCTTCAAAAAAGGATAGCGATGCTCACGAATACTCAGCATCTTTTGTTGGCCAATATCGGGACGCTTGGCGTCAAATGCGGTTAGCGCCGGCATAAAGCGATATTCCATGCCGACCCAGACCATTGAAGCCCGCTCAGCGAGCGCTCGTCGTATCCGCCCCACATCAACCTCTGACGTCACCAAGGGTTTTTCAATCAGGACCGGAACGTCACAAGCATCCAGCACGGTCAGCAACTGCTCACAATGGGTAAAGTTCGGGGTTGCGATGACCAGCGCATCAAGCCGCTGCTTCAGCAAGTCTTTCAAATCAGCAACAAACACCGCGTCCGGTGCCAACGCTTGGGCTTTCTCCAGCATGGCCGGGTTTGGCTCGCAGACAGCAACAACCTGAACGTTGTTGAGCAAGGCCAAGTTTCTGAGATGCTCCCGGCCCATCATCCCAGCACCAAGCAGGCCATAGCGGAGTGGATTGGTCATTGCGGCTTCCTTTCAAGGTCTAATTTTGCCCGTTTTAGCGGCCAAAACATAGCGTTGACGGCCAACCATCGTTAAGCTTTTACCATGATCGAATCGATTTGGTTATTCGGCTACGGCTCGATACTCTGGCGGCCAGACTTTCCCTACACAGCGGCCAAAGCCGCTCGCCTTTCAAATTTTCAGCGTCGGTTTTGGCAGGCCTCAACAGACCATCGCGGCACGCCCAGCCGGCCTGGGGCAGTCGCAACCCTGCGGTATTGTGAGGGCGCACAAACCCTTGGCATCGCCTACCGCATAGAGCATGCAGGGCTCATTCAGACCATGACACAACTTGATCAAAGAGAAAAAAATGGCTACGTTCAACAAACCGTTGCAGTCACCCTCGACACTGGACAAACCATTTCGGCCATCACTTACGTTGCTCAGGCCGGTAACACCTGGGATCTTGGCCGGCCCACGGACGAGATTTTAGCAGAACAGATCCGGTCCGCACGAGGACCCAGCGGCACCAATCTAACCTACTTCCAATATCTTCGATGGGCCAGTCGATGCCTTAAAGAGGCCGATGACCATCTCGACCGTCTTGCTGTCGAGTTAGCTCGATTGGGGTGCCGGGCAATACTCAACCCGACGGCGGCAGGATTACAGATCGAAAAAGCTCTGGTACCATGGCATCCATTAATGAGGTGATCACTTTGAATTTAATCCCTGAAATCGTCGCTGAAGTCGAGGTCCTTAAACGTTGGCGTCAGCATCTTCACGCTCACCCTGAGATGGCCTTTAAAGAATACGATACGGCCGCGTTCGTTGCCGAAAGGTTGCGAGAGTTTGGCCTCACTGTCCACGAAGGCATCGCTGGCACCGGCGTTGTGGGCACCTTAACCAAAGGCGGCGGTAATCGCGCGATTGGTTTACGAGCTGATTTAGACGCCCTCCCCATCGTGGAAGCCAATACCTTTGAGCATGTTTCAAAGACGCCAGGGGTCATGCACGCCTGTGGCCATGACGGGCACACTTGCATGCTGCTCGGCGCCGCCGCGTACCTCGCCAAAGCTGAGACCTTCAGCGGCACCGTTCACTTCATTTTTCAACCGGCTGAAGAAAACGAAGGCGGCGCTAAAACGATGATTGACGCCGGTTTGTTCGAGCAATTTCCAGTCGAAGCGGTCTATGGCATGCACAATATTCCCGGCATTCCGGTCGGTCATTTTGCCGTTAAACCGGGCCCGATGATGGCGGCCTTTGATATCTTTGAGATTACCGTCGTCGGCCGAGGGGGGCATGCGGCCATCCCGCAACAAACCATCGACCCGCTACTCATTGGCACCAAAATAGTAGAAGCGCTGCAGACCTTGGTTGCGCGAGAAATTAACCCCCAAGAACCGGCCGTGCTGAGTGTGACCCAGTTTGAAGGCGGTGATGCCTATAACGTTATTCCTGACCAGGTTCGCATTGCCGGCTGCACTCGATGTTTTTCAGTTCGAGTCCAAGCGCAATTTGAGCAAGGCATCCAGCGCATCGCATCCGGCATTGCCAGTAGCTTTGGCGCAACCATCGAGTATCGCTACGAGCGCCGCTACCCGCCAACGGTGAACAGCGAGGATGAGACCGAGTTTGCGGCCCGTGCTGCCATTACCACCAGCGATGTCCAATCCGTTAATCGGAATCCAAAGCCTTCCATGGGGTCTGAGGATTTCGCTTATATGCTGCTCGAAAAACCAGGCTGCTACATCTGGATCGGCAATGGTGATGGCGAAGGCTCCTGCATGATTCACAATCCAGGCTATGATTTTAATGATGAGATCTTGCCGATCGGTGCAAGCTATTGGTCTAACCTCGTCGCCCAACTGCTTCCCGCCTAGGAGGCATTGATGTCGTTTATCGAACACCGACTCGGCCGAACGCATTTCACGACAAAAGGCAAAGCCACGGATCGACTGCCGGTCATTTGGCTCCATGGCGGCCCGGGTGGGATGCACAATCCGAATGGCAATCTATTCAGTTTATCCGAAAACCGAAAAGTGTATGCCTACACCCAACTGGGTTCAGGCAGAAGCAGCGATCTCAGTAAACGCCAGTGGCGAATTTCGACGTTTGTCCAAGAACTCCAGGCACTCGTGGCGGCCTGGGGCCTCAAGGACTTTCATTTGATGGGCGGCTCCTGGGGCACCACCTTGGCGCTTGAGTATTACTTAAAAGTGCGCGGTAAAGGCATCAGATCCATGGTCCTGCAATCACCCATGTTATCCGCCGCCGATTGGCAGCAAGACGCCAACCGATTGATCAAAGCCTTACCCAAAGAAACCCAACGCGTGATTCAATACTGCCAAGCCGTGGGCGCAACCGATTCGATGGTTTACCAAGATGCCTTAGCCCTGTACTACAGTCGCCATGTCCTCAGAAGGCCCAAGAAACTGAAAGCGATGCTCGCTCGAAAAAACCCTCGGGGTGCTGCAATTTATCAACATATGTGGGGTCACAGCGAATTCTCAGCAACCGGCACCCTCGCCGCCTTTGATCAAACGCACCGCCTTCAAGACATTGACTGCCCGACTTTAATCGTTTGTGGTGAGCACGACGAGGCCACCCCAAAAACCGGCGCGAGATATGCCAAGCGGCTACCGAAAGGATCTTTTCAGGAAGTTGCCGGCGCCAGTCATGCGATTTGGGAAGAACAACCGACCCGGTTAAAAGCCAGAATCAATGACTTTATCCAGCAGTGGGATTAAACCTCCGAGCAGCTGAAACCTAAGCGCGGGAAATGCACCAACACTTCACCGACACCAGGCTCATCTCTCAGTACCGAGTAGGCATCCGGCACATGCTCGGCTTCGACCAACGCCCCGGTCACCGGTTGCAATCCGTAATCGATCGCGCAGACCGAAACACTCGGCGCCAAAATAGTTTGTTTGGCCAATAACGGTTCCGCCGCCGCAAGGCTCAAAGCATCCTCCGCCCGCATTGATTGGACCCGCCCATGACCCAATGCCGCCATCTGAGCCAGCCAGCGCATCACCTCTGGGAACGCGGCTAAATCTGCCGCAAGCGCGGGCCGTTCGGCGATAAACCAAAGGCAGTGATACACCGAGAAATCCGCAAGCGTTGGCATCTCGCCAAACAAAAAGGCTGAGGCCCCCAATTGATCGTTCATTTGATGTAGCCAAAGATCAAAATGCGCAAGCGCAACGGCCAAATCCATCTGCAAGGCGGTTGATCCTTTTGAAAAATCTACGCGGTCTGCCATAAAGGCTGCCGCCTCGGCGTCACTTTCAAACAAAGGGTTACCGCTTAGGGCCTTCGGCTGGAAAGCAACCGCAACCACAACCCGAAATAAAAACGTGTCCGCCCAAAACGAAACGGTTTCAACCACCGCGCGCTGAGCTGCGGGTAACAGACTTTGCCCACTGCCTTGGGCGATGAGAATTTTCGCGATCAACGCCGTATCGCAATAGACCTCTCGCCCCCGCTGCAAAACTGGCGTTCGGCGATAACCGCCGGTCAAAGGCATTAACTGCGGCCTTGGCATGATAACCGGTATTTCGACCTGCTGGCTGGGCAAATCAAGGTACCCCATCAACAGCCTAATTTTCTCGGAAAATGGCGATCCCGCATATTGATGGAGAATAAAATCTTGCATAAAAGTTCCTTAACAATCGATGAAGCAGGCGCGCGCCACACCCCTTAAGTTCTGCGCTAGTATAGAGTACCAATGAAGCGAAGGACCTAGCATGCGTTTAACCGAACCGAGAATCAATCCTGTTGAAGAGGCCGATTGGACCGAATCCCAACGCGCACTGCTGGCGCCACAACGCATGCGAGGTCGCATTCAAAATATTTTTTTGACCTTAGCCAATCATGAGGCCCTGGCCAAACGCTGGATGGTTTTTGCCAACCACATTCTTCATAAGTCAAAACTATCCGCTCGAGATCGAGAACTCCTTATTCTGAGGGTCGGCTGGTTATGCCAGTCTGGCTATGAGTGGGGACAACATGTTCTCATTGGCAAGAAGGCCGGCATCAGCGACTTCGAGATTGAAGCCATCAAAGTCGGTCCAACCGATCCCAGCTGGTCAATCCAGGACGCGCTCTTGTTAACCGCCACGGACGAACTCAGAGCAGACGCCTTTGTGACCGATCCAACTTGGCAAGCATTAGCCGGCCTCTACTCTGAGCAGCAACTCATGGATCTCGTTTTTACTGTTGGCCAATACCAGTTGGTTTCGATGGCATTGAATACGTTTGGGGTTCAGTTGGATCCGGACCTACCCATCATGAAGTGATCATATGCCCCTAGTCGAGATCATCAAGATTGACGGACGTATCGATTTGGGCCCAGGCCAATTTCGCCATATTGAATGCCCCATCGCCGGCAGCTTCAGCATGCTGACTGGCCGCGGTGCCATCGAGTACCCGCTTGGCAATGCCTTGGAGAATCGCCGCCATTTTGAACATGTTAAAGGCCAGGTAATAGTCCCAATCGGCAATACCGTCTCGGCCTGTGCGCTGGCAATACGCCTCAACAAAGGCCCGCTCTGATGGAATGCCCAAGGCTTCCACATCAACGCCCCGCAGGGCATCTCGATAAGGCCGACACAAGTATGCAAAATCTGCAATTGGACAGCCCAGAGTACTGAGTTCCCAATCCAGAATACCAATCACTTCGTTGCGTTCTTTATGCATCATCATATTCGCAATCTGTAGATCGCCATGAACAATGGTGCAGTCACTATTGCTGGGTATATTCGCGGGCAAATATGCGAGCAAATTATCCATGTAGGGATTCTCATTGGTTTTCGTATACTCGTACTGCCCACCCCAGCGCGATAACTGTCGGGCAATATAATCAGATTCCTTACCAAAGTCGCTTAACCCCACCTGCTTGTAGTCAACGCTATGTAATTTAGCCACAGCCAGGTTGGCCGCATCCCAAATTTCAAACCGTTCTTTCGGCGAATAGGGCCCGTGGGTTGCATCCCAGATAACGCGCCCGTCCAAGTATTCCATGACGTAAAACCAAGTTCCGATTACCGAGTCATCCGTACACAGGGCATAGGTTCTAGCCGTGGGCACATCCGCATCTGCCAAACCCGTGAGCACTTTGTACTCTCGATCGACCGCATGGGCTGACTTCAATAATTCCCCCGGGGGCTTACGGCGCAACACATATCGTCGATCTGGCGTCGTGAGCAAATAGGTCGGATTCGATTGTCCGCCAGCAAACTCTTCGATGGATAAGGGGCCATGAAAGCCGGTAACCGACGTCATCATAAACTCGGTCAGCGCCTCAAGGTTCACATGGTGGCGTTCTTGCACCGGGACCGTGCCGGTATTATCTTCTGCTTTAAAGTCTGTCATCTGCACTTCCTGTTGTTCTGTTGTTCTGTTGTTCTGTTGTTCTGTTGTTCTGTTGTTCTTCGGCCGTTGCATCATGACCGGCAGGCCCTCAACATTTCAAGAGGCCGACTGCTGCGCCCTGCGCTTGCGAGACATCAGACGCGGGCTTCACCCATCATCATGAGCCGGGCGATTAATCAAACCCTTATGCCAGAGCAAAAGGCCCAGAATGGGCCCATCACGGCGCGTCCTTCAACATAGTCGAGACTCGGGCGGGGTCCCAGCCTGAAAACACCCAGTGCAAAGCCCGTTCAGCCTTCTAAAAACAATGACGCCCCACCCCGAAGGCAATAAAAAGCCAGCTTTCGCTGGCTTTAATATCACGCAGAACGTTTGCTCAGCTGACCGTCCAGGTGTGGCCTTGACGCAGCACTTCATTAAAATCAACGACGCCTTTTTTTGCACGAACGGTTTTAATCTGCTCGTAGACTGAACTTTCGTAAGATACTTCTTGCTTACAGTACAACACGCCAACGGCTTCTGGGAAGTCCGGTGTCGACAACGCAGCCAACATCTGAGCCAAGACCAAATTAGTTTCATCATGGACCATGATGTCCTCAAGGGTGACCCCCGCCTCGCCAAGGGTGACCACTTCAAACTGCAAAGACGCCGCGTTAAACCGGAGTCCTTTTTGATTGTCCACACCAAACAGCAAGGGCTCGCCGTGGGCCAGCACCAATCTTGAATCCGCAGCAGACTTTTTGTCTTTAATGTAATCGAAAATACCGTCGTTATAGACCGGGCAATTTTGATAAATCTCAACGAACGAGGCCCCTTTGTGCGCGTGCGCTCGTTTCAGCACCGGCGTCATATGCTTGGCCTCGGTATCGATGGTCCGCGCAACGAATCTTGCGCCAGCACCGAGCGCGAAGGTGCAGGGCCTTAATGGCAGGTCAACCGAGCCGTCGGGCGTTGAAGGCGACCGGGTTCCAACCTGCGAGGTCGGTGAATATTGTCCTTTGGTTAACCCATAGATCTCGTTATTGAACAACAATATTTGCAAATCCACATTCCGACGCAGTACATGCAGCATGTGATTACCGCCAATACTCAGGCCATCACCATCCCCAGTGATCACCCATACATCTAACTCAGGATTCGACAGCTTTACCCCGGTTGCGATGGCCGGTGCTCGGCCATGGATCGTGTGAAACCCGTAGGTTTCCATGTAGTAAGGGAATCTAGAGGAGCAACCAATACCCGATACGAAGACCGTGTTTTCTTTCGGCGTATCCAGTTCTGGCATCAGCTTTTGAATGGTTTTCAGGATGGCATAATCGCCACAACCCGGACACCAACGGACCTCTTGGTCGGTGCTAAAGTCTTTTAACGTCAGCTTTTGCGGTGCGTTCATGATGACTCTCCTAACAGCGATTCAATCGCGTCGACAATTTCTCGAATCTTAAAGGGTTGGCCCGATACCTTGTTCAGTCGTTTGGCATCGATTAAAAACTTAGACCGCAGCACCTCGACCAACTGCCCAGTATTCATCTCTGGCACTAAGATCCGCTCATAACCACTCAGCAGTTCGCCTAGGTTTTCAGGGAACGGCATCAAATAACGAATGTGAATATGGCTCACGTCCACCCCAACCGCGCGCAACCGTTTCACAGCCTGGTGGATGGGACCATAGGTTGAGCCCCAGCCAACAATCGCGAGCTGGCCTGATGTTGGCCCTTGGCTCACTGTCTGGGCAGGAATAAATTTCGCAATCCCATCGATCTTCGCCTTGCGAACATTGGTCATCTTTTGATGGTTGTCCGCATCGTAGGAAATATCACCCGTATCGTAATCTTTCTCGATCCCGCCGATGCGATGCTCAAGCCCTGGCGTGCCGGGCTTTGCCCAGACGCGAGATAAGGTTTCGGGATTTCGATTGGCCGGTGAAAACCCTTCTGGGTCGGTCTCGAACTGGACCGGAAACGCCTCGAACTGAGTCAGATCGGGCACCAGCCAAGGCTCAGAAGCATTGGCGAGGTAACCATCACTCAGCAGTAAAACCGGCGTTGAAAATTGCGTTGCCAAACGAACCGCCTCGATTGCGACATCAAAGCAATCTGATGGCGTCGAGGATGCAATCACGGGCAAAATCGTATCGGCATGACGACCAAACAAGGCTTGGTTCAGGTCCGATTGTTCTGTTTTAGTCGGCAATCCCGTCGAGGGTCCACCGCGTTGGGTGTTAACAATCACTAACGGTAACTCGGTCGCGCTCGCCAATGAAATGGCCTCGCCCTTCAATGAAATACCAGGACCTGAACTCGAGGTGACACCCAGCGTGCCGCCAAAAGAGGCGCCGATTGCCGCGCAAACTGCCGCGATTTCGTCTTCTGCCTGAAAGGTCACGACATCAAATTCTTTGTGTTGCGCCAGCGTGTGCAGCAAAGACGATGCCGGCGTGATGGGGTAGGACGCAAACGTGATTGGAATATTGGCCAGTCTGCCGCCCGCAATCAAGCCGTAGGCCAACGCATCGCTCCCGGTTGCATTGCGATAGAGTCCCGGCTTTACCTGGGCCCTAGGTATTTGATAGACCTCGACGCCGCTGGGTAGTTCGGCCGTTTCAGCGTAGCTGTGCCCTGAGTTCAGCGCCGCGATATTGGCCTGAGCGATTTCTGGTTTGCTGGCAAACTTCTTCTCAAGATTCCCCACCGTAATAGACCGATCGCGATCAAACAGCCACATGACCAAGCCCAAGGTCCACATGTTCTTACAACGAACCGCAAACTTATGCGACAGACCGTACGGTTCTACAGCAGCGATGACGCGTTTTGTGATTTCGATGATAATCACCCGGTAGCCGTCAAGCGAGCCATCTTCCAGGGGATTTGCTTTATAACCAGCTCGCGCTAAATTCTTATCGGTAAACGCATCGCTGTCGGCAATAATTAGACCACCGGGCAGCAAATCCTTAAGGTTTGTAATCAACGCTGCGGGATTCATCACAACTAAAACGTCAAGGTCGTCGCCAGCGGTGGAGACCTCTTCGGAGCCAAAATAAATCTGGAAAGCTGAAACGCCAAAGGTTGCGCCAGCGGGCGCGCGAATCTCGGCAGGAAAATCAGGAAACGTTGCCAGATCATTGCCATGAAGCGCGGTGGCTTCCGTAAAATTACTGCCCGTCAGCTGCATGCCATCCCCTGAATCACCGGCGAACCGAACAACCACCGCTGACACGGCTAAATCCGCGGCCACCACCTCTGACGTCTTTTCTACTACTGACATACTTACCCTCATCTTCGATTGCGGCCTTGAAACAGACCACTTTTAAGCCTCTACATTGAATAAGTCACTCGTTTAAAGCAGTCTATTCAGGGCACTCATTTAAACCACCAAATTTAAACTACCAAATTCAGCTCACCTCATTCCAGCCGCCACATTAAGGCCAACGTTTTTGCCTTTGGGCCGCACAAAACCGGCACTTTCCCGATTTGAGCCGTGCAATGATACCGACTCTTACCGAGATTAACCCGTCAAACCCGTTCTAAATTTGACGCTTTATTGATCTGGGTCGACGGTTTTTAAAATCACTTTTAGTTTACCGGCCCTAGGGTGCAAAAAGATTGTCTACGCCTGCGATCTTTTTTCGGTTTCCTTCTAAAAAAAACGATGCGAAAGTGGCACACGCCAGACCCTTTTCGCCCTGCGTTGTGCTCGCGCTGCACACCCAAAAACTAATAAAACAGCACGCGCGAGCATAACAAAACAGGCTGCTATTGAACAGCAACAAGGACAAACAAAGCGCAGTTTTTTTCAATCCTGACCCCCGCCCTCTTAACGCGCAAATAATCCGAAATAACATCTACTGGGTGGCGACTGCGCCGCCCTTACAGCATGACCTCAATTAAGGTTGGCCCCGTTCGCTGAAGCGCCTCGGCTAAGACGGCCTGAAAGTCCTCGCAACTGTCGACGCGGCGTCCAGGAACGCCCAGGCTACTGGCTAAATCGGCAAATTGAATATTGGGTTCGGTCAGGGCAAACAGCGCCCCAGCATGCTGGCCAATTTCGTTGACGCCCAGCCTTAAATACTCGGTCTCGAGAATGCCGTAACGTTGATTATTGAAAATCACCGTGATCACCGCCAAGCATTCTCTGGCTTGCGTCCAAAGCGCCTGAATCGTGTACATCGAGGCACCATCACCCAACAATGCAAAGACTTGAGCGTTTGGTGCGGCAATCGCGGCACCAATGGCGGCAGGGCCACCCTGGCCAATCGATCCGCCGGTCAAATTGAGCCAAGTATGCGCGCTCGATTGCTGGGCTGGTCCGAGTACCGCGGCGCCGCCACCGGAATCGCCACAGAGAATTGAGCCTTCCGGCATTTGTTGCGCGATCATGGTGGCAACCCAACGGGTGGTCAATTTCCCGGTTGGCACCTCGAACGCCGCCGCTTGATAGCGATCAGGCTCGGCGGAATCGCTTTGGAGCTCGGTCATCAAGCTCTGCAACGCCAAAACCACATCTTGGTGGCCCTCGGCTAGAACCTGTTGTTCGCAGTCCGCTGGCGCAAGCTTTGACGGCGTTTCAGGGTACGCAAAAAAACTGACGGGCTCGCTCGCGCCGGCTAAAAGGATGTGATCCACCCCATGCAAGGCTTTCTGTACCTGTTCTGGAAAATAAGGTAGCCGTTCGATCACCGGACTGCCCGGCCCAGAATCAATTCGCGCCGGAAAAGCCGTCATCGCTACCCGGCAACCGACGTGCTTTGCGATTTTTGCGGCGGCTTCTCGAGCCGCCGGTAGTAAGCCATCCTTGTCGAGCAAGATCAGACTGCTTGCCGTTAATCGTTCCGCAATCTGGGCAAAATCGGCGTTGCTTTGGGCAAGGCTTGGGATGGCCACCGTGATCGGCGCAACCCCCGTTACCGGTCCCCAGCAGGCATCGGCCGGGATAATCAGCGTCGCAATTTGACCTTTTGAGCCACGGGCCTTTTGCATCACAGCAGACACCGCCGCCAGACCATCTGCAGCCAAACTCTCGGCGGTGGAATCGGTCTTAATCCATCTTGATACATTTTTAGCGAGCGTCTCGATATCGCTGGTTAACGGCGCATCTAACTTTTCGTGATCCTGGGTATGGTTGCCAACAAGATTAATAATGGGCGACCCGGCCCGACGCGCATTATGCAGATTCGCAATGCCGTTACCCAATCCCGGCCCGAGGTGCAACAACGTCACCGCAGGTTTACCGGCAATCCGCGCATAACCATCGGCCGCACCCGTACAGACCCCTTCAAACAAACACAGAACACCTCGAAATTCCGGCTCGGCGTCCATGGCCTGAACCAAATGCATCTCTGATGTTCCAGGATTGGCAAAACACACCTCAATGCCGGCTTTTACCAGTGACTGGATCAAACTCCTTGCTCCATTCATCCCGCGCTCCTTATGTCACTCGATGTGTCCGTTGCAGACTGCAGGGACCTTTTGATGATTGCAGCATACCGCCGCACCTTAGTCTTTAGCAAAGCTGCGCGCGTACAACCTACCACCCGAGCCGTGAGCCACTTTCTTTAACTGCTTTGGCGGCGCAAACGCCATAACAGCCAGCCCAGTGACAGGCGACGCAACCCAATGGTTACGAGTTGGTTTACACTAAACTTGTCTATTCAAAGGTATCCGGATCATGTTTCTACCGCCAATACGACAACTGCAGTATCTTGTTGCGCTTTATGACCACCTACATTTTGGTCAGGCGGCGCGACACCTCAACGTTACGCAGTCAACCCTCAGTACGGGCATTCGAGAGCTGGAGAAATTTTTGGGTGTTCAACTGGTCGAGCGAACCAATAAAAGTGTGACCTTCTCCGATTTGGGCAAGCGCATCGCCGATCGGAGCCGCTACATCCTCATGCAAACCGAAGACCTGATTGACGAAGCGAAGGCTTATCACAACCCGTTGTCTTCACCCGTAAAAATTGGTGGCATCCATACTATTGCGCCTTACGTCCTGGGTACCTACGCCGTAAAACTGCGGAAACAGATGCCCAGTATCCAGCTCTACTTGAGAGAAAGCACCACCCGGGTTTTGGTTGACGAATTACAAAACAACAGCCTTGACCTGGCTTTGATTGCTTTGCCCTACGAGGCAGGCTCGGTTGAAACGAGAATTTTGTTTCGCGAGCCGCTGTACCTCGCCCATCACGCGCGCACCGAACTCATGACGCCGGGCGAAACCGACTTTGACGACCTTCCGGATGAAAGTCTTTTGCTTTTAGATGACGGCCATTGTTTGAGGGATCACGCCCTGGCAGGATGTCGATTAAAAAATCATAAAAAGATTCATACTTTTGGCGCCAATAGCCTGCAGATGTTGGTGCAGATGGTGGACAGTGATATCGGGGTCACCATTCTGCCGCAGATGGCGATCGACGCCGGCATCCTAAACGGCACCAACATCAGCTATCAGCTCTTGCCGATCGATCAGTTTCACCGAGATATTGGGTTTGCTTGGCGCAAAGGGCACTCGCGTCAGCCGCTGCTCGAAGACATTATCAAGGCCATTGGGCCCGTCATTTAAGCTCTCAAAAGAAATCATCTTTAGAGCGCAATCCCTGGAAATTTCGCACTTCGGGTCGCATCGATTGGCCGATTGGATGCGGCGTGGTAGGTGAAAACGAGCGAGAGTTTGGTGTCCTCTGTTCGGTTACGCCCTGCCGCATGAAACAGCTTGCTATGAAACAACAGTGCGTCGCCCGCCCTTAAGGTCACCAGCACCGATTGCTCAAGGAGTTGCTTATTTTCCGGTAGATCTGGCCGTAAGAACAGTGTTGCGTCGAATCGGCCTGGGTCGAGGGTTAACCGGTGACTGCCTGGAATCACTCGCAAACACCCATTGGCCCGATTCTCGTCGGTCAGCGCCAGCCAAAGACTGACCAGGTTTTGTTCATCAAACGACCAATACCGGTTGTCCTGATGCCATAGCGTTGCTGAAGAAAACCCCGGCTGCTTAGTCATCACACAATTATGGTGACACTGCGACAGTTCGAGGGCATCACTGCCGAGCAATGGCGAGAGGACCGCTTTAACCGAGTCAGAGCTCGCCCAATCTCTAAATGCCGAGTGCCGTGAGCAGGCTTGCAAGAGCCTTCTTGCGGTATTCGCGCCTGGGGCATTATCATCTACCGGGGCACCGGGATATTGCACGTCGACTTCATATTCGATCGGGGCGAGCTCCGTTATCAAATGCTCTTCAGCAATCGCGCGTAGCACCTCAACAATCGAGCCATCCGCAAAACTCGGCACGACCACGTAGCCCTGTTCTTCGAAGGTTGCTTTTAGCCCTACTCGGTCCACAATGCCCACCCTCTGATCACACATCCTGCCCCATTATACGAGAACCAACCCCAGACCCTCGACCTGTTTAATCACTTAAAGTCTTGATTGCAACAACCTCACCACGCGTTGCGCCTCGTGCCCGTGGGTCAACCCCTGCCCCAAAAGAATCTTTTTTAAGTCGCCATCCGGCGGCGACCTAAAAGCCTGAAACTATTTCGGAAAAATGATTGGTCGTCTTGAAGGCCCGCGATCTGGTCGAGTTTTGTTTTCCCATACCTGGGTGTCAATCAACCGCCCTGACACCGGGCCGGGCCACTCATCGGCTCGCTAGCGCCAAATTCAAACGCGCAATATCACCTGGGCAGGACGACTTGGAAATCAGGGCGTCCCACACAATCGCCACCTTAGCTTCCCAGGGCTAAAACGTTCTTTCTCCCCTTGGCACACCTCGCACACAGGTTAAAACCCCCAATCAACAGTCAGCAATCAACAATCAGCAATGGCCTAGGTCGGTAACTCGGCACTCGCCAACGGATCTTGATCAATCAGATGCGCCGTGTCATTAAAACGTCTTAATGTCATGGCGTCGCCCTGCACCACAATATGACTGATCGAGCCGTTATCCGCCCCGCTAAAAGCAAACGAACGTGCCTCGGTAATGGCTTCCAAAATTTGGCCAATCACCCCGCCATGAACAAAGACCGCGACCAATTCATCCGGGTGTGCCGCCGCAATGGTTGTAATCCCTCGAAGCAATCGCGTTCTAAACGCCTCAGCCGATTCAGCACCTGGAATGACATCCCATCGACCTTCGGATTGCATTTGTTGATAAATCGGGTGATTTTCATGCGCTTTAACTCTCAGCACGCCGCCTTCCCAATCCCCCAAATGGACTTCGTGCAAGTCCGGATTCTGAATCGGCACCAGTCCGGTCGCACCACACAGGGGGGCTGCTGTCTCGGTGGTTCGTTGCAGTTTGGTAACATAGACCGCATTGATGGGCAGGCTCTGTAACCGCAACCCAACTTGTTCAGCTTGCACTCGCCCTTGGGGCGCAAGCTCCGGGTCGCCCTGACCGTCGACTAAGGCAAAGGGCGCATCCACCCGCGCGGCTCTTGACTCGCCATGACGCACCAACAATATTTCGGTTGCGCCTTCGGGCCTCGTAAATCGGGTTTGACGGTATTCCTGAACGGTCATAAGTAGCTCCTCAATGAGTCCAGATGATAGCTCGGATGTCATTGAATACACCAGTTGGGCTAGGTATTCTTCAGAGACCAATCACTGAGCCATGCTTATGAGCTGGGATAAAGAACTTCAAGAACTCGATCGACGCGGCACACTGGCAGAAGCCATGGGCGGCGAAGAGAAGGTCGCACGCCAACACCACTTTGGCAAATTGACCATCCGTGAACGTATTCAAGCGATCGTTGATCCAAACTCCTTTCACGAGATCGGGAAGTTGGCGGGGGTTGGCAGCTATAACGACGCGGGCGAGCTCATTACCCTCGTGCCGTCTAATTTTGTTTTTGGGACTGCCGCCATTCATGGACGCCCCGTCATTGTGTCGGGCGATGATTTCACCGTGCGCGGTGGCTCGGCTGATGCCTCAATTGCCGGCAAACGACTGCAAGCCGAAGGCTTGGCGCTCGAACTGAAACTGCCACACATTCGATTGATTGACGGCATGGGGGGTGGCGGATCGGTCAAAACCATCGAAACAGCCGGTCGAACCTACATTCCCCGGGTTGCAGGCTGGGATACGATTGTGAACCACCTATCGGTTGCGCCTTCGATATCGCTGGCCTTGGGTAGCGTTGCCGGTATTGGCGCCGCAAGAGTCACCACGTCCCATTATTCAGTGATTGTTAAAGATACCGCGCAAATGATGATTGCCGGCCCTGCGCTGGTCGATTGGGCAAGTCTCGGCGACGTTTCCAAAGAAGAATTGGGTTCGAGCCGCATTCATACTCGAAATGGCGCGATCGATGATGAGGTCGCAACCGAAGCAGAGGCCTTTAATCGGGCCCGACGCTTTTTGAGCTACCTGCCGAATCACGTCGATGAGTTGCCGGCAAGGCTCGCTTGCGAAGACCCCGCAGACCGAAAAACAGAGGCGCTCAACGCCCTGGTTCCGAAGGATCCTCGCAAGATCTACAAAATGCGAAAAGTCATCGAGGCGGTGGTGGATGACGGCTCCTTTTTTGAAATCGGTCGTTTGTGGGGCAAATCGATCATCACGGGACTGGCTCGAATGAATGGGGTTGCCATTGCCGTTTTCGCCGAAGACCCAATGATCTACGGGGGCGCTTGGACCGCTGATGCCTGCCGGAAACTGGTCCGGCATGTTGATCTTGCCTCGACCTTTCATCTGCCCTTACTGCATCTGGTCGACTGTCCTGGTTTTCTAATCGGCAAACAATCCGAAGAAAGCGGCACCATTCGCTTGGGATCAACCGCTTTTGCCGCCCTTGGGCAGGCGACGTCGCCCTTCTGCAGTGTGGTCATCCGCAAAGCCTTCGGCGTTGCCGGGGCAGCCAACACTAAACCGGGTAGCCATCATCATCGATTTTCTTGGCCCTCAGGGGATTGGGGGTCACTGCCCATCGAAGGCGGCATCGAGGTTGCCTACAAGGCCGAGTTGGCCGAATCATCGAATCCAGACCAGCATTTGGCAGAAATTAAAGCCCGTCTCAATCAGCTTCGATCGCCGTTTCGGTCCGCAGAGTTTTTCGAAATAGAAGACATTATCGAGCCCGCCGATACCCGACGTCATCTTTGCCATTGGGCAGAGCTTGCCTATCGCGCCTTACAACCGGGTAGCAGCCGATTTGGGTACCGACCTTGATTCGTTTTGTCCTGCTGTCCACTTTCTTGATCTCGGGTAACCTTGCCGCGCAGACCCTATGCACCCTTGGGGACCTGCAGCGCGTCATCAGCGTTGAATACGAATCAAGCCAGGCCCAGGTGCCTTGCCGAGTAAGCTACAAAAAGGTCACTGAAGACGAGATCACTTATCCGTGGCGCGCCGAGAGAGAAGCCGGCTATTGTGAAGCCCGGGCCGAAGCGCTGGCTGCAAAGTTTAGTTCCCTTGGCTGGTCCTGCAAGGCAAAGCCGGAATCAAGCACGCTCGACGCGACCGAGAACAGCGCGTCCAACCCCTAACCGCGTTTAACCGATAAGCGCTTTTTACCGATAAGCGCGTTCAACCCTCGGTTGGCGCTTTAAAGCTTTGGATCACTTTTTTGTTCACCTTCGCGTTGAATCAAGCGCATGGGTCACCAAATCGGTATTTGATGAGCCTGAGTTCAAGAAAGGGGCCTTATTCCTGCAGCAGAGGATGGTCTTTTGGCAATTGTTTGGCGACCCACAAGGCCAGCTTATGCGCCATTGTTTTTTGGGACAGATCCATCTTTGCCAAGGGTTGAATCAGCTGATCATGAACCAGCAGTCGATAGAGATACTCGACCTTCTCATGGTGTGAATCGGTGGCCTCAAATTCAACAACGCCACGCTTTTCCGCGTAGACCATCCCGATTCGAATCCCTTCTTTCAGTAATCCGGCTTCGTTGGGCAATTTCTTTTTCTTGGCCATAGACGCTCACCTGCACGAATATCGTCTCAATGTAGCGCGATCTTAATAATATTACGAGCGCAGTCCGCGCCCTTGTGACACTTAATTTACCTTAAGTATTTGCCCCATTTTTTATTAGAACACGCTAGAGCCTACCCAAACAGACGGGTTCCCTCGTGACAACCTTCAAGCGTTAAGGCCCACTCCGGCACGCTAACAACCGGACTTGCCTCGGACCCGGCCAAACTTTATGCTGCCCTTCTTTCTTTGGGTGGGCGTCATGAAAGCAGCACATCGATATATCTTAACGTTGACCTGTCCAGATCGCGTCGGCATCGTTGCACAAGTCAGCGAACTGATTGCCTCGGTCAAAGGCTGGGTCACCGAAGCCAACTATCATTCAGACCAAGATTCCGGCTTATTTTTCATGCGCAACGAAATCAGAGGCGATTCAATTAGCGACCAGGTTGACGCTTTTAAAACCCGTTTTAGCGATATTGCCGCAGAGTTCAACATGCAGTGGGCACTGCACGACACGGCTGAAAAGCAGCGCGTGGTGCTCTTTGCCAGCAAGGCCTCACACTGCTTGAACGATCTTTTGCACCGCTGGCATAACGGCGAGCTTGATTGCATGATTAGCGCTGTGATCTCGAATCACGAGTCACTTCGTCGAATGGTGGATTGGTACGATATCCCGTTCGAGTGCATTCCCATTTTGCCAGAGGCAAAAGCGACCGGATTCGATCAAGTTGCGCAAGCGTTAACACGGCTTCAGCCTGATGCGGTGGTCCTGGCCCGGTACATGCAGGTTTTACCCACGTCAATCTGCGAGACATTCAGCGGCAGAATGATCAACATTCATCACAGTTTCCTACCCAGCTTTATGGGCGCGAACCCTTATCAGCGCGCCTTTGAACGCGGCGTCAAACTCATTGGCGCAACCAGCCACTATGTCACCGAGGATCTCGATGAGGGACCCATTATTGAGCAAGATGTGTCCCGGGTCAGTCACCGACATGAAACCAAGGATTTGATCCGTCTGGGCAAAGACATTGAGCGCGTGGTGCTCGCACGTGCGGTTCGCCAACACCTCGAACACCGCGTGTTTATTAGCGGTAATAAAACCGTCATCTTTGACTGATCAACCCGCTCAAGGCGCCGTCAAAACAGCGCCTTAGCGCGTCATAAAAACAACCTCAATCGGTCAAATCGCTGCCCTTGGTTTCCGTCAATTGCGATAGCGAGGTCAGCGTCAAAATTGCTGCGAGCGCAATATAAACCGAAACATAAAAGATTCCGAAGTTATTCCAAAGCAACACCGCGATGGTCGGCGCTAAGGCCCCGCCCACAATCGCGCCAAGCTGATAGCCGAGCGACGCGCCCGAATAACGCACCTCGGTGCTGAACAGTTCGGTGAAAAAGGCCGCTTGCGGCCCGTACTGCATTCCCAGAAAAACAAGCCCCATAGTGACCGCAAAACAAATCGCAAAGGGATTACCCGTGTCAATCAACGGGAACAAAGCAAAGCCCCAAAGCCCAGTCAAGATGGCGCCCCAGCGATACACGGTTTTGCGACCCAAACGATCCGATAACCCTGAAAAATAAAATTGCGATGGCACCATAATCGCCGCCGCGACCAATACGGCTGTGAGCATCATGTCTCGGGACAAAGTGACGGTTGGCGAATTAACCCCGTAAGCCACAACGAAGGCGATTAAAATATAAAAGGTCACTTGAATCGACAAAAATGCCCCTGCCGCCAGCACAATTCGCTTTGGATAACGCCGCAGCACCTCGGCGACCGGCGACTTTAACGCCTTCTTCTGAGTCGCATCCTTCGGCGCCTGATTGGCCGCAAGCGCTTTGAAGGCGGGTGTGTCTTCAAGGTTGAGCTGCACATACATCGAGATCAAAATCAGGACAAAACTGGCGATAAACGGCAGGCGCCAGCCCCAATCCATAAAATCGGCTTCAGACAAGCTGGCACTCACCCCGAGAAACGCAAGGTTTGCGAGAATCACGCCAACGGGTGCACCCGCCTGAGCATAGGCACCATACCAGCCGCGCTGATCCTTTGGGGCGCTCTCGGTCACCAGCAGCATTGCCCCACCCCATTGACCGCCGATGGCCAGGCCCTGAACAAATCGCAATGCCACCAACAGGAGCGGCGCAAGGATACCAATCGACTCATAGGTTGGCAGAAAACCAATCAGGGTTGTCGCAACCCCCATCATCATGAGCGCAACCACCAAGGTTTGCTTACGGCCAACCCGGTCTCCAAAATGGCCGAAGATGGCCCCGCCCAAGGGTCTCGCCAAAAAACCAACCGCAAAGGTGCTGAAGGATGCGATTAACGCCACCATTGTCGGTAGATCTTGCGGAAAAAATGCCTTTGGAAAGATCACGGCCGCCGCGGTGCCGTACAGAAAAAAATCGTACCACTCGATACTGGTTCCCGAGAGCGACGTCAGGGCAACTTTACGCATGTCTTTGGATTTTTCTTGGCTCATAGATCCCCCTTCCCAAGTTCTAAGTTACCCTTCGCTAAATTCAAACGCAAAAGGTCATTGGCACCTTCGACCAGGCGCAACGAGCGCACCCGACGATAGAGGGCTTCTAAGGGATGCCCAACAACCAGGGCTTGCCCGCCGACTAATTGCACGGCCCAATCGACAATTGTTCCGGCAACTTCCGTGCAAAACACTTTTGCAGCAATGACCTCGTTGACACTGTTACCCGGCCCATCTGCTCGCCTCGCCGCCCTATACAACACACTGCGACCCGCGAACGCCTGAATACGCAGGTCCGCATACCGCAAACGAACCCCTTCTTTATCGCCCAGCGGGCTGCCGGTCCGATGGGGCGCCAGCAAATGTTGGTTCAGATAGTCGAGGGTCCACAGGCTCATCCCCATGGCTTCTGCCGCGACCATCAAACGGACGTTACCGATATTCGCCAGCGCCCGGGGCATGCCTTCGCCCAGTTTGCCAATCATTTGCCAGCTTGGGACCTTGACCGCATCAAACCGAAATGCCCCATGTCCGCCGCCTTCCATCGACCGAAACGTATCTTCTAAAATAACGCCATCGGCTTTGCGGTCCACAACCACCATCGCGGTGCCGAGCTTTGCGCCATCAGCGTCTTCAACATTCACGAGGATCGACAAAAAATCTGCCGTTTCACCCCCCGTAACATATGATTTTTGCCCATTCAGCGTGAGTTCGTCATGGGTCAAAACCGCCCAGGTCGGCCGCGGGGCGTTATCGGGCTCGGTAAAGCCGAAAGCCCCCCGTTTCTCGCCGGCCATGACTGGGATTAAAAATTGGGTTGCCAACTCACCGGTGGCTTCATGCAAAACCCCAGGTCCCGGCCCGAAAATAAATCGCGTGAGCTCTGAGTTGAGGCTCGCCCAATATTCTCGAAGCATGGTCAGCTCCAAGGTTCCGGCCGGGCTGCCGCCAAATTCTGCAGGCTGGGTCTTATAAAAAAATCCAGCGGCCTTCGCAGCTTCACGCACTTCCGCCCCGAGCGCCGCGAGGGTCTCGTCATGCGCCAACCGCTCGTTTCGCGGCACGATTTCACTTGCGACAAACCGCTGGGCCAGTTGCAAAACGGCTAAAAGTTTTTCGGGTAGTTGCTCTGGCATAAACAAACCTTTCCACTGATTGAAATTAAAATTAGGCGACTATCACCCAAATTCTGATTCATTCGCACAATCAAGGCATCAATTCAACGCTTTTGATTCTGCGTCACTATTTTCTACACGACTTGGCACTTCAGAATTTGGTATATTCCCCTTTTTCTCATAGGAAGCGCCTAAATGAAAGTTGCCATCGGTATTGGAAGCGCCTACTACAATGGCGAAGACTGGAATGAGTTGGTCGATTACACCGTTGCCGCCGATAAAATGGGCGTTGATTATGTTTGGTCCGCCGAAGCCTGGGGGATGGATGCGGTTGTGCCTTTGGCCTACCTTGCTGCAAAGACCCAGCACATCAAACTCGGCACCGGGATTATGCAAATCAGTTCCCGAGTGCCACCCATGATTGCGATGACAGCCCAAAGCCTCAGAACGGTTTCCAATAACCGGTTCGTTCTTGGCTTAGGGGTCTCCGGCCCGCAAGTGGTGGAAGGATTGCACGGCGCCTCATTCGCCAAGCCCCTATCAAGGCTCCGCGAATGCGTTGACATCATCAAGCTAGGACTTGCCAGCGAACGCATTGCTTATGAGGGCAAGCATTACGTCCTGCCCAGGCCTGGCGGTGAAGGCAAGCCCATCAGACTGTCTCAGCCACCCCAAACCGACCTACCCATCTATTTAGCAACCCTTGGCCCGAAAGCGATGGAGATGACCGGCGAGGTCGCAAACGGCTGGCTCGGTACGTCCTTTATGCCAGAGCAAGCTGATATTTTTTTAGAGCCGCTATTGCGGGGCCTCACAAAATCCGGCCGAACCCTTGCGGATATCGACGTGCAAGTGGGCGGCAGTTTAGAGATCGATGAGGATGTTGAACGCCTGATTGAAGCCCGGCGCCCGGCCATGGCGTTTACCTTGGGCGGAATGGGATCTGCCAACACCAACTTCTACAATGACGCGTTTAAACGCGCCGGCTATGCAGAGGCCGCCGAGAAAGTTCAAGCCCTTTGGGTGGGTGGCGATAAAGCGGCGGCCATTCGCGCAGTGCCAGATGAAATGGTGCTTAAAACCAATCTCATCGGGACGCGTGACATGATTATTGAACGGATTAAGGCCTACGCCGCGGCTGGCGTCACGACCCTCCGGATTAGCACCTCGGGTCAAAACTGGCGCGAACGGACCGAGACACTGGCGGAAGCCACCGATTTGATTCATTCGATTCAGCAACCCATAAACCGTGATCCGTAGGCCATTGGTCGGTCAACAAAGGAGAAGCACCCATGCAACACTGCGCATTTTGTCAGGCCGACGTCATCACGCCGATGTATTACACGACGCCCGAGATTAAGGAACTTCATCAACCTTATGCGGGTTTGCCGCGGGAAGTTTATTGTCGCGCCGAGTGCAGCACCCAACGCTTTGAGGCGTTATTACAGCAAGCCCCAGCACCCAGCGCCGAACACAACTGAAACCCGCCTTAACCTATCAATCGAGCGCAGGCCCATGAATCGATGGCAAATCGGCGACGTCCGAGTTACCCGCATTGTTGAGATGGAAGTCGTGGGCGGCACTCGTTTTATCTTGCCCCAAGCGACCCCAGAGGCCGTTCTGCCAATGCAGTGGTTAGTCCCGCATTTCGCAACGCCTGAAGGCAAACTGATCATGAGCGTGCATGCCCTCGTGATCGAAACAAGCGATCGCCTCATGCTCGTGGATACCTGCATTGGTAATGACAAAATTCGCTCGGTACCCAACTGGCATCAACTGTCCTTACCCTTCCTTGAAGACTTGGCGAAGGCCGGTTACGAACCCGAGCAATTCGACACCATCATGTGTACCCACCTACATGTTGACCATGTTGGTTGGAATACTCGCTTGATCGATGGCGTCTGGGTCCCCACCTTCAAAAATGCACGCTACCTCATTGGCAAAACAGAATACGAACATTGGCAAGCCGCAGACGCAAGCGACTTGAATGATGGCATCTTCGAAGACTCAGTCCTGCCCGTTATGAACGCCGGACTGATGGATCTGGTTGCAGCCGATCATCAAGTATCAGAGGAAGTCAGTTTCGTCTCAACGCCCGGGCATACGCCTGGGCATGTGAGTATTTTAATTCGGTCAAAGGGAGAACAGGCACTCATCACAGGCGATTGCATCCACCACCCCTGCCAGATCGAGCAGACCCAATGGTCGAGTAGCGCGGACTTTGATGCCGACGCGGCAATAACAACTCGAAAAGATCTTTTAAGCACCTATGCGGATCAGCCAACCCTCATCATTGGCACGCACTTCGCAACCCCCACAGCAGGGTACTTGCGGTCAACCGAAACCGGGCATTATCTGGACACAAACCTCGAGCAGCATCCCTAGACGCTTTGAGGTATCATCGAGCCTCGAAAATAAGGCCTGCAGACAATGCTCGAATACCCATTCACCGATATTCCCGCGCCGGGTAAGACCATGGAGGTCGCCCCCGGGGTTTTCTGGCTGCGCATGCCGCTGCCGATGTCCCTCGATCACATCAACCTCTATCTGTTAGAGAGCGACTCTGGCTGGACCGTTGTGGACACCGGCATTCGAGGCCAAGAAACCCAAGATCTGTGGTTAACGATTTTTGAGAACTGCTTGGGCGGTAAACCTGTCGAGCAAATTATTTGTACCCATATGCATCCGGACCATACCGGGCAAACTGGCTTTATTTCAGAGCATTTTCGCGCGCCGCTGCTGATGAGTTATGGCGAGTATTATCAAGCTCGGATGATGCACTACTCCATGCAGGAAAAAGGCTCTTGGCACCTGTCAGACTTTTTCCTCCGTGGCGGGATATCTCAAGAATTGATGGATGCGATGAGCCAAGCCAGAAGTAACTTCGCGCCTGAGCCCGATGACCTCCCCATGCCAAAAAGTTATCAGCGGTTGCGCGATGGCGACAACCTCACCATCGGTGATATTCAGTGGGAAGTCATCGTCGGCAGCGGCCACTCTCCGGAGCACGTTTGTCTCTACTCGAAAAGCCAACGACTCTTATTGTCAGGCGATCAAATTCTACCGGTTATCACAAGTAACGTATCGGTCCATCCGACTGAGCCAGAAGGCGATCCCATGACGGAGTGGTTAACCTCTCATGAAAAATTCAAACCCTTGATTCCCGATGACACACTCGTCTTACCCGCTCACAACAACCCATTTTATGGCGCCAGCGAGCGACTCGATGAACTGATTGCGCATCATGAACACCGTATGCAAATTGTTCTGGACGGGTGCCAAACGCCGACCATCGCGATTGATCTATTACCGGCCTTGTTCGACCGAAAATTAGAAAATCACACCTTGTTTATGGCACTCGGCGAAGGCATCGCGCATATTCACTGCCTGATGACCCGAGGACAAATCAAACGAGAATTAGACGGCGCGGTCTATCGCTATACGACCTTATAACGTTTGTTCTCACAGCTTAGGTCTCACAGACCTAGGTCTCGATCTCCTCAACAAGCCTTGCGCGCAGCGACTGTGGACAACCGGGCAACCGACCCTCGGTTAAACGTTATGACCATCAAGCCCGGCCCGGCCGCCTAGATGATGCGGTTAAGACAAAACCCCTTCCGGCACCGCATCCTCAAAAAAACAGGTGTCAATGCTTCGCCGTGTCGGCGTTCCGAATCGGCCCTTCGGCCACCCGATTGGGATGAGGGCAATGCTCGGCGTCTTAACCGGATCCAATCCTAGGAATCGATCAATCGCCTCGCCATGGGCTCTGTGCGCCGTGGTCAACGACGCGCCCAACCCCACGGCGCGACAAGCCAGCAGGATATTCTGAATCGCCGGGAACAGCGCCTGGCTTTGCGGTTGACCACGCCGGGTCCAACCCGCCACAAATAAATGTACCGGCGCCTCATGGAGGTGCTCGGCTAAATAAATGGCCGCTTTCATATTACGCCGCTTGGCTTCTGGATAATCAGGATCACGAGCGGCGGCAATTGCGGGTGCGATATAAGCCTTGAAGGTCTCGCGATAGAGCGCCGCGATATGCGCTCGGCGCGCTTGATCGGTTACCGCAACAAATTGCCAAGGCTGACGATTGCCGCCGCTGGGCGCAAAGGTGCCCGCTTCACAAACCTTCCGAATCAATTCAATCGGCACCGGGTCCGGCTTCAAGCGCCGGATTGCGCGATTGGTGCGAATGCCTTCCAGGAGCGGCAAATCTTCCCCTAACGTCTCGATATTCATGGGTAACGATACCGACCAATAGGCCCCGGAAACACCACCGGTGATTGTCCGCCATCGGCGCCGACACTCGAGACCCCAAAATAATAATTATCGATCACAACATTTTTAAGCGTGTACGCGTCAACATCTGCAGCCCAGCGAGAATGCGTCCATTGGGGCGAGGTGGTCAACCGCCAGTGAACCCGGTAACCCACCGCGCCGGGCACCCGTTGCCAGCGCAACGTGGTGTCCGCTGAGACCTGACCTTCGATTGAAACCCCCTCCGGGGGTGCCGGCGCGCCCGCTAAGGCGGCAAGGCTGACCACATTTAGGGCTGTGACGCTTGCCGCATAGTCGAAGTCGACGCCACTGAGGACATCACCAAACAGTCGGTCATTTTCCTGACGCAGATCCTGATGCTGTCGGTCATAGTGTTCATTGGTTTCCATAATCCGAACCCCCGGAAAACCAACTTCGTTAAACGGCCGGTGATGTCCGCCTCGACCAAATCGATCCAGACGGTAAATCATCATGACATCGAGGTTATCGAAATAACGATCTGCCAGGTCATCGATATAGCGGGCCACATTACGCGACGGGCTATCCACCTCACCGCCGGTAAATCGCCGTAAGCGCCGCTCTGCTTCGGTTTCGATCGCGCGCGTGCCTTCGGAAAAGACGCGCACACGGGTGTTGTCCACAACCCCATTAATGCCCGTGATATTGCCAATCATGTCGTTGTTGAGCACCGCTTCGATATACCAGCCTTCGGCTTTGGCCTGCTCTGCTAGAATCTTACCCCCAAAGAGGCCCTGCTCTTCGCCCGATAGCCCTGCCAGCACAATGCTTGCTGCAAAACGCCGTTGACTTAACACCCGGGCCGCCTCTAACACGCCCGCCATTCCGGAGGCGTTATCATTGGCGCCAGGAGAATCTGATGTGGCATCCATCGGGTCGCTCACTCTGGAATCGATATCCCCGCTCATCAGCACATAACGATTGGGATCGGTCTCACCACGTAAGATCGCGATCACGTTCACCACGTCCGTCGCCTCTGGGATTCTGGGTTCCCCAGAAATGGCGGCGCCCTTCACTTGAATCTCAAGACAACCACCGCAGGCCAGCGAAATGCGCCGAAATTCTGATTCGATCCATCGTCTTGCTGCGCCAATACCACGCTCGTTTGACTCGGTATCACTCAACGTATGGCGCGTGCCAAAGCCGGCCAAGGTCGTGATATCTTGCTCAATCCGGCTCGCCTGAACGGCCTCTTTTAAAGCCAGCAATTCGGTCTCAAGGGTCGATGATTGCACCAATGATGCCCAAGTGAGTAACGAGGCCAACAAGCCCGACAAGGCATTTTTGACCCAAGCCGTCCTCATAGCGGCAGTCCACCCACGGCTTGATTAATGCTGCCATCTTCGTTGTAGGCCCGCATCAACAGTTCCGCAATGCGCATTTGATGCACTTCATCGGCGCCATCGGCCAGTCGCGCCCAGCGCGCCTGTTGCATCATGCCCGCGAGCGGCGTGTCGGTCGAATAACCCAGCGCGCCATGGACCTGCATTGCGCGATCAATCACCCGCCAAAGGGTATTGGCCACATGATGCTTGGCCATCGAGACCTCTTGCTTAAACTCAAGGCCTTGCTCTATTTTGTAGGCCGCATGCAGCACCATGAGTTTTGAGGCATACAACTCCATTGCGGAATCCGACATCATCCATTGAATACTCTGTTTCTCGGATAAATAACTGCCATGGGAAAAGCGCTTTTGCGCGCGGTCAACCAACATCTCTAATGCCATTTCAATTTGGCCCAACCAGCGCATGCAATGCGCGAGACGCGCAGGTCCCAAGCGAACCTGGCCTAATTTATGACCACCGCCGCGCTCACCCAAAAGATGGGTTTTGGGCACCCGCACATTGGTGTATTTAATCTCTGGATGATTGTGCCGTCCGCCCATGGTTTCCACATCCCGAATAATTTCGAACCCTGGGGTGTTGGTTGGGACAATAAAGGCTGAATTACGCGCTTGGGGGATTTCCGCATCGGGATCCGTTCGAGCGATGACGATGGCAAAATCTGCGCCCTCCGCACCCGAGGTAAACCATTTGTGGCCATTAATCACCCACTCATCGCCTTCCTCAACCGCACTGGTTTGAATGAGCGTCGGGTCAGAGCCTGCAACGTCCGGTTCCGTCATCGAAAAACAAGAACGCGCAGTGCCGTCTAGCAAGGGCTGTAAAAAGTGCTCGCGCTGATAATCAGTCGCGAAATGATAGAGCGTGTGCATATTGCCTTCATCCGGCGCCTGCGCATTAATAATGTAAGGCCCCATCGGAATCTTTGCCGCTTCCGCCGAGACCGCAGCCAATGCCGTCACACCCAGTCCCATCCCGCCCACATCCTGGGGCATGTGGGGTAGCCAGAAGCCCTCAGCTTTGGCTGTTTGCCGCAAGGACTTGACCAGCGCCGACCAATCGGCGCGCTCGGCATCTTTATCCGCCTGCAGCGCAGCAAAAGCTGGCTTCACCGTTTCGTGCAGAAATGCTCGCATCATCAAACGCGCGTCTTCGACTTCTTGGCTAAAGCTAAAATCAATGGGCATGGGGGTCACTCCTTTTGAGGTTGGTTTGGGTACCGCCACTGGGATTAGAACCCCAGAAAATTGAACGCATTGGTCTGACAGATCGTCGTATACTGGCACCCACAACCATCAGCCCAACCTCGAGTGTCACCCATTTACACCCAAGCGATCAACCAGCCAGCACGTTTATGAATGAAATTTCTGCCACCGCCGCCTTTCACCATCTTGAGTCGATTCTGCACCAAACCCTACCCAGTTGCGCCCTTGAGGTCGCGCGCATCCCCTTGTGCCCAAGCATCCAGTTAGCCTTACTGCAAGCCGAACTGCCCCAGAGCCCCTTACCGGATGCTGAGATGCGACAAGTAATTGCGGCACCTGCTTACTGGTGCTTTTGTTGGGCGAGCGGCCAGGTACTGGCGCAGTACTTGCTGGCCCACCCTGAGCGGGTGGCGGGTAAATCGGTGGTTGATTTTGGCGCGGGATCAGGGGTTGTTGGCATCGCAGCAAGGCTCGCTGGCGCAAGCGAGGTCTTAGCGGTTGATCTCGACCCAGCGGCGCTTGCCGCCTGCGCGGTGAATGCGGCAATCAACGGCGTGCAGCTCACCTTGGCGTCTGATCTGGGTTCGATTGAAACGCCGATTGATCTGATCATCGCCGCGGATGTGCTCTATGATCGCGACAACTTGCATTTTCTGGAAGCGCTGCCGACGCTGGCGACAGACGTTTTAATCGCTGATTCCCGTATCAAAAATTTCAACCATCCCCATTATCGGTTGCTGCAGACTCAGACTGCGACGACCTGGCCGGACCTGGAAGAACATCCAGAGTACAACCAGGTTCGGCTATTCGAGCATACGCGTTCAACCTAGAACAATGAGCCACCCGGTTCACCGCGTCGAAGCCCTGCGAACTCAAAATGCTGGAAAAAACCGACTTAGCCGAGCACTAATTCCGCGATCGTTCGCATTTGATCCACATTTTTCGTATTGACCAAAAGCGACGTGACCGGGGAGTCGCGCCAAGCATCCAGCCGGTCACGGATCCGCTCAATCGGTCCAACCAAGGAGATCTCATCGGCGAAGCTTGACGGCACCGCTTGAAAGGCCTCATCTTTTTTACCGGCCAAAAATAAATCCTGAATCTGCTTGGCTTCCGCCTCGAATCCCATACGACCCATGAGTTCGGTATGGAAATTACGACTCTTCGCGCCCATGCCGCCAATGTAAAGCGCCAGCCCATGCTTCACCGGGATCAAGCCCTGCTCCACATCGTCACAAATATTAACCGCCAAACCCTGCATGATTTCAAAGTGCGGGGGGCGATGCTCGATCTGATCGGCATAAACCGCTTGTCGATAAGGTGAGTAGTACAACGGCAACCAACCATCGGCAATCTCGGCGGCCAGGGTGACATTTTTCGGGCCTTCAGCGCCCAGAAAGATCGGAAGATCTGCCCGCAGCGGATGGGTGATCGGCTTCAGCGGCTTGCCCAAACCCCAGGCACCCTCACCGGTGTACGGCAACGGGTAATGGGCCCCAGCACTAGAAACCGGCGCCTCACGACGCAGCACCTGTCGGATAATATCCACATACTCCCGGGTTCGAGACAGGGGTTTTGCAAACGGCTGGCCATACCAACCCTCAACCACCTGCGGGCCCGACACCCCCAGTCCCAAGATCATGCGACCTTTGGAGAGATGATCCAAGGTCAAGGCTGCCATGGCCGTGGCGGTTGGCGTCCGCGCTGACAACTGCGCGACAGCCGTACCCAGCCGGATACGATCGGTGTGCGCCCCAATCCAAGCCAACGGCGTAAAGACGTCCGAGCCCCAGGCTTCGGCCGTGAAGATGGCGTCATAGCCCAGGCGCTCGGCTTCTTGGGCCACCGAGACCATGCGCGGGTCCGGTCCAGCCCCCCAATACCCCATTTGCATCCCTAATTTAAGATCCTTCATGCCTTAATCTCCGTACTAACAACCATTTGGTAAGCATCCTATCACGAGCTTCGTAACCCTGTTGAGCGTAAGCTTTTACACCGAAGCATGACTTTAAAGCGGCTTTTTTTCAGATTCACGGCGCATTAGCTGAGCCCTCTATAATTTTTTCGCTTGGAATCATAGCGACAACGCCAGCGCGCTGGTATGCTAGCCCTCTTTTTCAAACATGCTTTTTTCAACGACGAGAGACTGGTTATGGCAGAAGACAAAGACAATCAAAAGACAGGATCCGGCGGCATCATCGAGGAGAAGTTGTTCAAATCTCGATCAATCTCGGTATTTGGTTCGGTCGATGAAAAACTCGCGCGCACGGTCAGTCAGCAATTACTGGCCTTGTCCGCAGAAAGCGATGACCCCATTACCTTGTACATCAGCTCTCCCGGCGGCCATGTAGAATCAGGCGATGTCATCTACGACATGATCAAGTTTGTGAAGCCCATCGTTCGCGTCGTGGGAACCGGCTGGGTTGCCAGTGCGGCGACCAATATTTATCTTGCGGCCAAGAAAGAAAACCGGTTTTCATTGCCCAACACCCGGTATCTGGTGCACCAGCCTTCTGGGGGCTCAAGGGGCAACGCAACCGACATCAAAATTCAGATGGAAGAGATCCTGAAGACCAAAGAGCGGATCAATAAGATCATCTCGGACGAAACCGGTCGGGCCCTTGAACAGGTTGAAAAAGATACCGACCGGGACTACTGGATGAGTGTTGATGAGGCCATTGAATACGGCATCGTCAACCGCGTAATCCACTCGATCACCGAACTCGGCTAGGGCCCAAAGCGCAAACGATTATGCCGGCTGATCTAGGCCGTCAGCCCTTTTTGGGGTCGTTAACAGATAGTAGCAATACCCACCCAGGGCACCTGCTAGCCCTTGGAGCATGAGCCCCATAATCGTTCGGGTTGGCGCGATCCCGGAGATGCCGAACACTTGCTTCAAGATAAGATGAATGGCCAGCAAGGCCACAAAGCCCCCCAGCACAAATCCCAAGCGCCGAAGGTTTGGATACCGCCGGATCACCAAGGCGGTCACCGGCAAGGCAATTAGATACGCCACACAAATAACCGGTAAATAGATCGCGGTCATATTTAGAATATCATGCAAGGCCGTCTCCAGTCGTTGACCGACCGTGATGTCAAAGCCCATACCCACAATCTCCGCGATATTCCCTTGGGAGATCACGATACAACCGATCAGATAAGCGGCCAGCACTGCAGCCCCATAACCCAGAATAATTCGCATAAACCCCTATCCTTCACTTTATTTCTTGAGCGCTTAGTGTAACGCAATGTCGGCGATTTGTTGCCCGCTGCAAGCATAACCCATTGAACGCAGGAAGATCCCCCGTACCGGCTTAGCTGGTATACTGCCCAATATCATCTAATCCAATTTCCTAAGGGGCGTTATGAATCGCATTATTTTCACCCTGCTTGCGCTGCTCTCAGCTCCGATTCACGCAGAATACGTCAGCCGAGTTGTGGCAGAAGGATTGGCCTTTCCTTGGTCCATGACGTTCATCGATGACGATACCTTCATCGTTGCCACCCGGTCAGGCACCCTAGAACAAATTCGGCTTTCAACCTCAGAACAACTGACCTTAAGCGGCACACCCGAAACCTATGTTGAAAGTCAGGGCGGTTACTTCGATCTGATTCTTGATCCTGATTTCACCAACAACCGACGATTGTATCTTGCCCTCGCGGAGGGCCCCGCTGAGGCCAATGCCACTGCCATTTATCAAGCCGTGTTAGGACAGACTGGGCTGACGGCCGTCACCAAAATCTTCCGGGGCACGCCCAACAAGGACACCCCCGCCCACTATGGCGGGAAATTAGCTTTCCTTGCGGATGCGACCCTGCTGCTGACCACCGGCGACGGCTTCGAGTACCGAGAAGCAGCCCAAGATCCCTTCAGCCAATTGGGTAAAATTCTAAGACTAAAAACCGATGGTTCCGCGCCTGAGAACAACCCCTTTGCCGATGGCAAAGAGGGCGATCCTTATGTCTATAGCTATGGCCATCGAAACCCACAGGGCCTTGCCGTATCCAGCTCTGGCCAAATCTGGGCCCACGAACACGGCCCCCAAGGCGGCGATGAACTCAACCACATTCGCCCTGGCAACAACTACGGCTGGCCGGCGACGTCTTTTGGGATCAATTATTCCGGCGCGCGCATCACGCCCCTGACGTCGGCTGAGGGCATTACGCCCCCGGTGACCTATTGGCTGCCCAGTATCGCCCCCTCGCACTTGCTGATTTACCAAGGCGCATTATTTGAAGATTGGCAAGGCAGCTTTATGGTGAGCGCCCTTGTTGATCAAGATGTGAAGCGCCTTACGCTGGACGACAACAGTGTAACCACCTCGGAGTCCTTGTTTGGCGAGCTTGGTGCCCGCATCAGAGGCATACACGAAGGGCCGGACGGCGCGATTTACCTACTGACCGACAGTGACCCCGGGTCAGTGATTGAGATTCGTCCAAAAACCGTCGCGCCATTGACCGAGCCATTGACCGAGCCATCATAATTCTTAGGGAAGAACTCAGCCTAGGGAAAGTCAATTCCTACCGGCGCCCAAGTGCTAGGATCACCCCGAAAGCCCGGTAGGATGCCCTCCAGGTGGGTGGGTTGAATTCGAATGAGCTGGTAATCATCCGGAAAGTTGGGGTAGAGCTTCGCAGAGTCTTTGTCCCGTCGCAGGGCCCTTTTCGTCGCCAAATCAGACACCAGCGTCGCCTCGCCCATCAAAGACACATAACTTTTTAGCGTCTCGCTAAAATAATGCAGGGTCACCCGGGGCGTCTTTCTGATTTCTGCGACTTTCCTCGTATTGGGCCTTGTGGCAACCCACACCACCCAGTCAGCATCCGGGGCAAAGGCATCGACGGTCCGGGCTTTGGGCTGCCCGATTGCATCAACCGTAATGAGCGTCGGAAAGGCTGTTGCCATCACAACTTGCCGGGCGGCAAGCAGCACTTGATCATCTTGAGAAACCGGCTCGGCCCGTAGGCTGAGCGTTGTGAAAAGTAGGGTCAAACCCGATAAGCACAACACAACAACAGATTGTCTATACGAACGCAAAGCGTTCAGTTCAGCCTTGCGTTTCATAACCATTGCCCTGCCCTGATTGAAGCGTCGCCTTCGTAGTCAACCGCTCGCGCTGAAGCGCAGTATTTCTAGGTATCAAGCTTACGTTGCAGGCCAGATCCTCAACCCGTGCATTCAACCTGCGCTTGTTGACGACGAAACAACGATCCTTGTCCAGCACATTTCTGCGCGTCATCCCGACCCCTTGCGCCCCGATCATCGACTGAAGCGAACGCGCAATCAACTTGAAGCATGACCCTCGGCGCTCAAACCTTAAAATTTTCGGGATTGCCTACGATTAACGCAACAAACCCTGGAAAGACGCTCTCTATACGATGACTAACGCCGCAACAATCAGTGAAACGGTCAAAAGCGCAAAACCCACCATGGTCCATGCTAAGGACTGAACTGTTTTTCGATCACTTTCTGCAGCTTGTTCAATACTGAGACTCATCTTTACTTCCACGTCTGTTTTAGGAATGCTCAATGTACCCGATGGAAAAAACGAGTCAAGGTATCTGACCATTCATTTTTAATCCGTTTCTTTCAAAACAAGGCAGTGCTCGATGGCAAATCAACGCTTTAAAACACTCCACGAATTTGTTCAAGCCGCCCGCTTGAATTTGAACCAAACTCATTGGGACTATCTTATTGGCGGAACGGAAACAGAGACTACGCTGAAACGTAACCGGCTCGCAATCGACAGCCTGGCACTGATGCCGAGGGTACTCCGCGACGTGTCCGAGGTTGACCCAAGCACCGCCTTATTGGGCCAGGCGCTTGCCTTACCGGTGGTGCTTGCGCCCATTGGTTCGCTACAAGTCTTTGACGCCCTGGGCGGCGCGGCCGCTGCTTGGGCGGCCGAGGCAGCCGGTATCATGAGCTTTGCCAGTTCGGTTTGTGAACCGAGCTTGGAGGCGATCGCAGCGGCTTCAACGGCGCCGAAAGTTTACCAACTGTATGTTCGGGGCGATGAAGACTGGGTCGATGACATCGTGCATCGGGTCATCCATTGCGGCTATCAAGCCTTGTGCTTAACGGTGGACACCGCGGTGTTGAGCCGCCGAGAACGCGACATTGCCAAGCGCGTGGTGCCAACCTCTCAGGCGTCGCCTGGCGACTTTCGCTACCAAGCAACCTTGTCATGGTCTGATGTCGAGCGCATCAAGGCAACCCACCCCATCCCCCTCATTATCAAAGGCATTAATCACCCGGAGGATGCAAAAATCGCGATCGAGCATGGGGTTGAGGTGATCTATGTTTCAAACCATGGCGGGCGACAGCTCGATCAAGGTCTGGGCGCGATTGATTTGCTCCCCGAGATTAAAGCGGTCGTGGGTGACCGAGCCGAAATCATCATCGATGGTGGCTTTTATCGCGGCACGGATATCGTCAAAGCCATTGCGCTCGGCGCCAACGCCGTCGGCCTAGGCCGACTTCAAGGCTGGGCACTGGCCGCTGGCGGTCAAGCGGCGTTGCTGGATTGCTTAAACATTTTGAAACTCGAAATCATCGAAGCCCTCGCGCTCTGCGGCGTCAGTCGGCTGGATGACCTCAATGCCGCCTATGTTCGCCCAGCCCGCGCTGTAACGCCTGCGTCGGCGCTCTCGGCCTTTCCTTTGCTGACCCTCAACGAAGGTTACTAGCCACCCCGGCGAAACCGGTGATAACGCGCCAGCCACGGCAACGCCCAATTCGGCTTGTGCGCCTTCTGCCAGACCCCTGAAACAAATTTATTCATTTCCGCCCAGGTTGGATAGATGTGAATCGTGCCCATGATTTTCTTAAGCCCAAGCCCATATTTCATCGCCAAAACAAATTCCGCGATCGACTCGCCCGCATGGGCGCTGACGATGGTCACGCCTAAAATTTGATCACTGCCGGGTTTGGTGAGGACTTTAACAAAGCCGGTTGGCAACCCTTCGGTCTTGGCGCGATCGAGTTCTGCGACCTCAAAACGCGCGCATTCAAAGGCGATCCCTTTCGCCTCGGCTTCGGACTCACTCAACCCAACCCGGGCAACTTCTGGGCTGGTAAACGTGCACCAGGGAATCACGCGGTAATCGACTTTAAACTTTTTAAACGTACCAAACAGTGCATTCACCGAGGCATACCACGCCATGTGTGAGGCCGTATGGGTAAACTGATATCGGCCGGCCACATCGCCAACCGCAAAAATATTAGGGTAATTGGTCTGCAGATAGTCGTTCACCTGAATCTGACCGTTTTCAGTTAACCCAATGTTCAGTGCCTCGAGTCCAAACCCCTCGACCCGAGGCTTGCGACCGGCTGCAAACAAGACCACATCGCACTCAACCGCCGTAAACTGATCGGCATCGCCAACCTTCGCGACGCGTAGGGTTAAGGATTCAGCGGAGGTCGCAGACGCCAGACGGTTGTTCACCAGCAGCTGAACCCCTTCCCCCGTTAGGACGCCAGCCATCAGGTCACTGACCTCAACATCCTCTTTGATCATGATCCTTGGCATCATCTCAACAACGGTCACCTCGCTCCCCAGCCGCGCAAACGATTGCGCCAGTTCCAACCCAATGGGTCCGCCGCCGATTACGGCCAAGCGTTTCGGCAGCTCCTCAAGCTGCCAAATGGTTTCAGAGGTATAACACCGACTGGGATCCAAACCCTCAACCTTTGGCATAAAAGGCGCGGCACCTGACGCAATGATAATCGACCGGGCGGTGAGTCGTTCACCGTCGACTTCGACCTCATAGGGCGACCGAAGAATGCCTTTACCCTGCCGAACATCCACCCCGAATTCGCGATACCGTTCCGGCGAATCATTCGGTTTAATCGAATCGATCACCGCTTGGACGCGCTTCATAATGACTGGGAAATCGATTTTGACCGCCGCCCCGGTCACCCCAAAGGCTTCACCTTTGCCCATTTCCGCGGCCAGACTCGCACTACGAATGAACGCCTTACTGGGCACGCAACCGGTATTCAGACAGTCTCCACCCATTTCATTGGCTTCAATCAGCGTGACCTTTGCTTCCACGAGCGAGCCGATTAACGCCGCCACCAGACCACCCGAGCCCGCACCAATCACGATTAAATCTCGATCAAAACGCTTCGGCTTCCTGAAAGGCCGATACCGTTGCCACTGCTCAAAGCGACTCGTCATGGCCTTCATCAACCACGGCAACAGCGCCAGCAGCACCAAGGACACCAATAATTCAGGGGATAAAATGCCTGCGGGGCTTTGCAGGTCCGCCAACTGCTTACCGGCATTCACGTAGATCAAGGTGCCTGGCAACATGCCCAATTGCGACACCCAATAAAACCGCCGCGCGGTGATCCCGGTTAATCCCATCACGAGGTTGATGACAAAAAAAGGAACTGCCGGGACCAGCCTTAAGGTCAGTAAGTATCGGGCGCCATCGGCCTTCATACCCTGATTAACCACGGTCATGGCCTCTGAAAACTTTGACGCAATCAGGTCGCGGAACAAGAACCTTGCCGCCAGCATGGCCAAAGTTGCGCCAATACTGGCCGCAAAAGACACTAAAACGAGCCCCTGCCATAAACCAAAGAGTCCGCCCGCAAGCAGGGTCAGTACGGCCGCCCCGGGTAAGGATAACGCCGCAACCACGATATAAATCAAAGCGAAGCCGAAAAAACTCAGCACGGGCGCGTCGGTCACAAGCGCTTGCAGCGACTGCTGCGCCGATTTAATCGCATCGAACGTCAAATAATCGGACCCACCGAAGCCGAAGAACAACAGCATTACGATCAATAGGCCCAGGGCAAGGGCGACTTTTAAGAGAGTCATACACATTCACTTCTTTGACGATTACGCTGCCCATTGTAAGTCATATGACCCAGTAGGCGGGTGCTTTGCTCGCTCAGCGCGGCAGAAAACCCAGTCCTGAACCCCGATTGAAAGGCGAAACAGCTTCGGTCACTTCGTCGCCAGTTTTTCTTGTTAGACTATCTGGATTTCGGAGCCATCCCATGTCTGAGCCCTTTTATCCGCCCAAGGACCCCGCCTGGCAAACCTTGAAAGCACTCGCGTCGCATGCCCCGAGCGTACAAACGGCCATGAAAGATGCTGACTGGCAGCACAAGGCGCACCTGCAGTTCCACGACCTAACCCTCAACCTCTCTCACCACCGCATGCGAACGGATATTTTTGAGGCCCTGCTGGGACTGCTTAATGCATCGCCCTTCGCCAAGCTTCAAGCGGGCCTATTTTCTGGCGAGGCCATCAATTTAACGGAAAATAGAGCGGTGGGTCACACCCGAATTCGAACGCCAGAATTTATTCGCGATGACCCAACCCTGTTAGCCATTCGGAATTTCACCCAAGGGATTCATGATGGCGCATTAATGGGCGCAAACCATCGCCCGTTTGAACACATCGTTAACATTGGGATTGGCGGCTCAGACCTTGGCCCCAAAATGGTTTGTCAGGCACTCGATCACCCAGACACCCGCCGCCTGGCGTGTCATTTCGTTGCCAATGTGGACGGCGCTGAAATTAACGCGGTGCTTCGCCGCTGTGATCCGGAAACCACCCTCATTGTGATCGCGAGTAAAACCTTTACCACCCAAGAAACGCTCATGAACGCCCGTACGGCCCACGCCTGGTTACAGGCTAGCCTGCCCGATCGCGCGCAACGAGCCAAGCATCTGGTTGCACTCACCACAGCGAAAGCAAAAGCCATCGACTTTGGGGTTGCCGCGGATCAAATTTTTGCGTTTGATGAAGACATCGGCGGCCGTTATTCGCTCTGGTCCAGCATCGGACTCACCATCGCCCTGCAATCCGGTTATGACGCTTTCGAAGCCTTGCTGCTCGGCGGCCATGCGATGGATCAACATTTTTCAGACGCGCCGCTTGCGCAAAACTTACCCGTCATACTGGCCTTGCTGTCAGTCTGGTATGGCAACTTTTTAGGCGCGCAATCCCAAGCCGTTATCCCGTATTGCGAGCGCTTGAGTCTTTTCCCGGCATTTTTGCAGCAACTTGATATGGAAAGCTTAGGGAAAAGCACCACTCGGGAAGGTCAGTCCACCCACTATCAAACCGGGCTGATCACTTGGGGGCAAACTGGGACCAATGGTCAACACGCCTTTTTTCAGTTGCTCCATCAAGGCACGCACCTGGTTCCCCTTGATTTCATCGGTTTCGCCGAGGATCCCCAGTCATCAGAACCGGCGCACCGAGCGCTGCGCTTGAATCTAGCCGCTCAAGTTACCGCCTTGGCACAAGGCCAATCGGGCAAGGACCCGCATCGAGACTACGCTGGCAACAAACCAAGCTCGGTCATCATGTTGGACGCCCTCACGCCGTTTAATTTGGGCATGCTGATCGCGCTTTACGAGCACAAAGTGTTTACCTGTAGCGCAATCTGGAACATCAATGCTTTTGATCAGTGGGGGGTGGAACTGGGCAAAGCCTTAGCGACGGCCTTTGACCTTGGCGACATTGAGCAACCACCGGTGACCCAGGCCTTACTGAATCAAATCAAGCTCAATCCTTGACCCTGCTGTATCATCGCGTGGTTGGTGGTAAGACCTATGAGGTCCGATCTGCCGGCGCATCCGTTCGGTTATACACAAACGGCGCGTTTCATAGCCAATGGCATCCCAAACAATTATTTCAGGGCGCGGTTTGGGACCTGTTGAGCCTCCCCGCTTTGCTGCTACCCCGGCCACTCCAAACGGTCCTCGCTTTGGGCGTGGGCGGCGGCACGGCCTTGCATCAGCTCTATCGGATTCAGCCCTGGCAACGCGCCATTGGGATCGAAATTGATGGCCAGCATCTGCGTTTAGCGAAGCGGTTCTTTAAGCTTCAATACCCTGGGCTCACCTTGTGCCAGGACGATGCGCTCGCTTATGTTGCAAGCCATGACGACACCTATGACTATTTGGTGGATGACCTTTTTCTTGATGGCGTCCAGGACCCGGAAAGGCCGGCGCCCGTCGGGCGCGCCTGGTTAACCGCCCTTTTCGAACGAACGACGTCGAATGGCGTCCTCATTCAGAATCATTTGGAAGTCCAGCAAGCCCGCGCTTGCTTTAAAGGCAATCAAACCTGGTTCAAAGCCCAGTTCAGCCGAGTGCTATTGCTGAGATCCAGCACCTACACCAACGGCGTCTTGGCAGCGTATCGCGGCCCCGTCGACGTTCGTCAGATCGCGCAGCAATTGAAACTCGGTTTGGCCGCACGGGGCCTCTCAACGACCGGGCTCAATCGAATTAGCATCGCGGTATTGCAATAGCGCCGAGTAACCAGGCTGTCTGCGCGCGCGTCATAAGAATACCGATAAACCGGCCACGTTGATCTGAGTGCGCCGGTTTGCCCGGAGATTACGGCGGGGCCGCGAGCGACTTGGACTTAACAATCGGTTGTCCACCGCGGGTTAAGCCGTGCAAGCTGCCCGCATCAAGGGCCTCCCAAAGGACCCGTTTGGCACGATTCTGGCCGTCGATCAGACCAAAATGATTCTCAGAACCTTCTGGGTTTTTGGCATCTTTCCAAGGCTCATCAAATGCTTCAAACAGCACCATCACAATTCCAGACGCGCGTGCCCAAGCGGTCATCGCATCGAAATACAATTGCTGCTGAACCTCACCGGCCGCATCCGAGCCGTTGCTGCCATAAAACCCATTATCAACGCTTGCCCATCCCGTCTCACCAATATGAACGGGTTTCGCGGGATCGACCCTGGCCACATAGCCTCTGGTGGTTGCATATTGATTTTGCGCATAGGCCACGGCGCGCGCCATCCCCGCTGTCATGGGTCGTTGGGAGTTTAATGTACTCGCCTCGCCCGAGGCTGGGGCCCAGAAATTGGGGTTATAGTGCGTGTCGTGAAAGGGATAGGTGTGCATCGAGACAAAATCAACCGAAGCAATTAGGGCATCCAAGGCCGGCGTGTGATAGCTCGTCTCACCCCCGCCCCAAGATGCAAAATTATCTGAGCTGGTCACCCAGATCCCCGACGCGATTTCGCCCGCCTGTTTGAGCGATTGAAAGTGCTGCACCCACTTCAAAATAACGTTGGGTTGCACGTAATAGGCGGCAGCCCAACGAACCATCGCTTCGTTCCCGACGGCGATAACTTTGACAATATCGGAATAGGTTTGAGCAAACCGGACTGCCGCGTCAACTTCGCGTTGATTGGCCTCGGTATCCTCGCCGTTATGGTCCGGCGCGTCGGTCCAGGCCCCGGCACAATCGATCCACACGCCGAGCATCACGTACATCTCAAAGGCTGGATCTTCAGCTCGCAACGCTTCAATCGCCAAGAAAATTCGACGGGTCTCGTCAAACTGCTGGGTGTTGTAGGTTCGAATCATTTTGAACCCAAGGCCTGACAAGATCTTTAAATCTTCTTTAATCTCATCGACGGTTGGCACCACCGCTCGCGTCGCAGACCGATAGCCGCCGTAGGCAATCGCGCGCAAAGCACCCGAGCCGAATAATTCAGCGGCCGACGGCGTTTGACCCTTTTCAGGCGTTGTTTCTGAATCAAGACTAACGCCGCAACCCGCCACCAGCAGTAGGATGCCAATCAGCAAACTCAGTAACGTACCGCTTGGTTTGACCGCATACTTGTGACGCTTCATGATCATTTCCCTTTTCCAAATAATTGTTTTGAACCGGCTCACGTCTCCGCGAGCCCTAAAGCTCGGACCATCCCCCACGCCTGTTAGTTGGTGCAGCAAAGCCTTGTTCCAAAGGGGCGGCTCAACCCTTGTAATCACCCATATTATGTTCTGGCGCTGGGTGCATCACAGCCCAAACCAACAGCATGACCAAAGCCGCCATACACAGATAGACCGGCAGCAAATAACTGCCGGAGCCGTCCAAACCCAGGCTGAAGGCTGCGGGCCCAATCGCACTGGCCGACACGGTTAACGCGGTATTTAAACCGCTCACCTCCCCCAGATGCTTGGTGCCAAAATACCGCACAAACGCCAAATTTGAGAGCACGCCCCACAGACCGCCACCCGCGCCAAAACCTACCGCCAGGAGCCAATAACCCCAGTCGTGCTCTAAGTGCGCTAATCCGAGTGCACCGAACAAAAAGCTCAATAGCATCAAAATTAGAAACGGTTTTAGAGGATTTCGATCCGATAAATATCCGGCGACCAGATTAACGACTGTTGAACAGATGGCCGATGGCAGAAAGTAAGAAAAAGCCTCCGCTGGGCTGCGACCCACCTGATCGAAGATGGATACAATATGGAACGTTAGGGCCGTTCCAAACAGTGCGTGGATCGATAGGCTCGCCGCATAAAGCCAAAAAACCGGTTGCCGCCTGACCTCGGCCAGCGTCATGCCTGGCAGTACGGTTTCTCGGGACGAGGCGTGTATTTTACCGCCACCCGGATGACTGCCTCCGAAGGTTTCCTGCTCGGGCCGATTACGAACAAATAGCCAGGCGGCCCCACCAAACAAAAAAAGGCCCGCGGCCATCACCCAAAGCGACCCGCGCCAACCATAACCCGCAATCAACATCGCAATACCCAACGGCGCCAACGCGAAACCAAACGATACGAACACGCCTCGCAGACCACTCACCAAACCTCGGCGCTTGACGAACCAAATCAGAAGGATATTGCGGGAGGCGCTGGTTAAGACACCCTGGCCCAGAAATCGCACGCCAAAATAACCGAGCAGCATCAGTAGCCAGGCCCAAGCTGCGGACCCAGAAAGCACCGCTAACAGTCGGTCCACTTGGCTGATATAGATCAGCACCAAGCCCAGCAGCACACTGGCAGCCGCGATCATCACCCGCCCGCCGTATTGATCAAACCATCGACCCGCTCGGGGTAAACAAAATGCGGACAGCAGGGTCCCCACTAAATAAGCCAAAGACAATTGCGTCCGAGTCAGACCGAGCAGGTCGATAAAGTAGTTTGTATAGACCCCCATACCCATGGTCTGGCCCGGCACACTGAACAAAAATCCCAGCGTTGAGAATAACCAGATCACCCAGGCATAGTTTTGAACTTGTTGCCTGGGTCGAGCCTGTGTAGGCACTGAAGCCACCGAGCGTTCCTCTTTGTGATCCCGCGCATCATACGTGAGGCCGTTAACCCTGGCCAGCAAGCCGCCCTCGGGTATGGCATACTTTCCCCGTTGAAGGGAACACCATATGAAAAACGTTTTATTTATTACAGCGGATCAATGGCGCGGCGCCTGCCTGTCCTGCTTAGGCCATACGGTACAAACCCCCAATTTAGATGCGCTCGCTGCGTCCGGTGTTTTGTTCAAGCGCCACTATGCCAACGCCGTACCGTGCGGGCCATCCCGGGCGAGTCTACATACCGGGATGTATCTTCAAAATCACCGGTCCGGTACCAACGGCACACCGCTCGACGCGCGATTTACCAATTGGGCGAAGGAAGTTAGAGCCAGCGGCGGCGACCCGGTGCTGTTCGGCTATACCGACACCGCAAATGATCCGCGACAATTTGCACCAGATGATCCGATCCTTTCTTCTTATGAAGGGCCCTTGCCCGGAATTCGTCCGATGCTGCAAATGGGCACTTTTCCGGACGCCTGGGCCACTTGGCTTGAAGCCCTCGGTTATGACATCCCCGAACCGAATTGGCGGCTCTATACTGAGAAAGCCAGCCCGACCGATTATGAAGACGGTTTGGGCCATCCCGCCGCCCTTAAAATTCCTGAGCATCACCATGACACTCGTTTTATGGTGGACTCGGTGATGGATTACATCCGCGCGACGGAGGGGGCATTTTGCGTTCATCTGTCGTTGCTGCGTCCGCATCCGCCTTGGGTTGCCCCGGAACCTTACAATCAATTGTATGATCCTGCCTCGCTAACGGATTTTATTCGGGCTGATAATCAAAAAATTGAAGCCGAGCAACATCCCTTTTTGGCAGAAATGCTGGCAACCAAGCACTACAGCGCCCCCGAAGACCAAGCCAAACTCACACGCTTGAAGAGTAGCTATTTTGGCCTCATGACCGAGGTTGATGCCAATTTGGGTCGGTTGTTTGAGTTTCTGAAAGCCAATGGCCAATGGGACAACACCCTCATCATCTTCACCTCGGACCATGGTGAACAAATGGGGGATCATCACTTGCTTGGCAAGCTCGGATATTTTGATGCCTCCTATCACATCCCTTTAATTATCCGAGACCCGGAAGCCGATCTATCCCAGCGCGCTCATGCTCAGATCGATCACTTCACTGAAAATATCGACATCATGCCAACCATCCTCGATTGGCTCGAGCTTGACTTGCCGGTGCAATGCGATGGGCAATCGCTTCGTCCGCTCATCCATACTGGTGCGCCGACGGGCCATTGGCGCGAGGAAGCGCATTGGGAGTATGACTTCAGAAACATTCCATCAGGTGAGGCCTTAGAGCAACGCCTCGGCCTAACACCGCATCAATGCACGCTCAATGTCATTCGCAGCAAGCAGTATAAGTATGTCCACTTTACCAACTTACCAGCCTTGTTTTTTGATTTGGCGGCGGACCCAGAAGAGCTCAATAACCTCGTCGACCACCCCGATTACCAATCGCTGGTCTTGGCGTTCGCGCAAAAGATGTTGTCTTGGCGAATGAACCATGACGAGCAAACCCTCACCCACCTTGCGCTCACCGATGACGGCATTGTCAGTCGTCCAACCCAACGTTACGCAACAACGCGTTCAAACCTTTAGGACAATCAGATGAGCACTCAACATCGAAATGACATTTACGGCTCTGCAGACCAACCCGATCAAATTGAAACCCCGGCGATCCCCGCGGCCACGGTGATCTTGTTACGAGATAGCGAACGTGGCGTCGAGACGTTGCTGCTGCATCGAACCTCCAAGGTTCACTTTGGCGGGATGTGGGTCTTTCCCGGCGGTCGTATTGATGAAGAAGACTATCCAGAGAACAAAGATGTCGATGTTGCGGCGCAGCGAGCAGCGGTGCGAGAGACTCTAGAAGAAACCAACATCGCCATTGGCGCGGACGCCTTTGCGTGGTTTGCGCATTGGACGCCACCGGCTGGAACCCCGCGTCGGTATGCGACGTGGTTTTTTGCCTCTATTTTAGAAACCGATCAAGTCATTGCGGTTGATGGGTTTGAGATTCAGAATCACGAGTGGATTCAACCGGCCGAGGCCTTGGCTCGCCATGCTGCGGGCGATATTGATCTGGCGCCCCCTACTTGGATCACATTGCATCAATTGGCGCGGCATCAGCCCGCGAGCGCGCTTTGGCAAGTGCTCAACGAACAACCCGTTCGCATTTATGAAACGAGAATTCGCAAGGACAGCCAAGACAGAAGAATCGCTCTGTGGGCGGAAGACGTGGCCTACGCGGGCGGCGCGGTTGATCAACCGGGCCCAAGGCACCGCCTAGTACTCGACCCCAATGGCTTTGTCTTTGAAAACACCGCGCTGAGTTATTAGTGCAAGCGACAACAACCTGGGACCTCACCAGTAGGCGCTTTCTCAGCCTGATTTCAGTACAGTCAGAGACCTTATGAGGACGCCGCAATGACCTTCTCGTGGCTGCCAGGTCATTCAGACCTGCATTTGCATCAGGACCTGCTGGATGATGCCGCCATTGCGGCAAAGCACTACGTGAAGACTTTAGATGAGAGAGGGGTTTTTCCAGATCAGGCGGCCTTAGACGCCTTAACCGTTTTTGACGAGCCCTTCCCGGAATCTCCAAGTGAGCCGAGCGCGGTGCTCGACGCGCTCGTAACTTACGGGAGTCCGGCGACCACTGCGTCCAGCGGGCCTAACTACTATGGGTTTGTGACCGGCGGCAGCCTGCCCATTGCCTTGGCTGCCCGATGGCTTGGGGACGCCTGGGATCAGAACAGTGCTTTGGGGCTCATGTCGCCCATTGCAGCCAAGCTCGAGCAGACCCTGGAGCAATGGGTCACTGATTTATTGGGCTTGCCTAAAGAAACCATCATGGGCCTCGTGAGTGGTTCCTCGATCGCGGGCCTGTCGGCCTTGGCCGCCGCGCGCAATCATATTTATGCCAAAGCCCAATGGCCACTGGCTGAAAAGGGCCTACAAGGCGCGCCGCCGATTCATATCTACGGGCCGGACAGCCTGCATGGCTCTATCGACAAAGCCTTAAGAATCCTGGGGTTTGGGTCCAATCACATGCACTGGCTCGAAACCGATTCAGAAGGGCGGTTAAACCCTTCAGCACTGCCTAAATTCGAGCCGCATAGCATTTTGATTCTGCAGGCTGGCCAGGTGTGCACGGGAGCCTTTGACGACTTTACGCGCTTAATTCCGATTGCGAAGGCGCAGGGCGCCTGGGTCCATGTGGACGGTGCCTTTGGCCTCTGGGCCGCGGCTTGTGACGCCACGAGCCACCTCATGGCGGGCGCAGAGAAAGCCGATTCTTGGTCAGTCGATGCCCATAAGACCCTCAACGTCCCTTACGACTGCGGACTCGTGCTCTGCCGACACGCCAACGCGCTGACCACGGCGTTGGCCGCTAGCGGAAGTTATCTTGATCGCGGCGGCACGCGTAATGGCATGGAGATGACGCCTGAAATGTCACGGCGGGCACGGTCAATCGAACTTTGGGCTGCGTTAAAGTTCTTGGGCCGTTCCGGTGTTGCGGGCTTGGTGATGCATTTTTGTGCGCTGGCCACCCAATTGCGCGAACAGCTTGAGGGCGGACCTTATACCCTGATCAACGAAGGCGGCTTTAATCAGGTTCTGGTTGCCTTGGATCAAGATGACCAGACCCAGGCGGCGCTGCAACACTTGCAGGCCTCCGGACGCGTTTGGATGAGCGGCGCCACCTGGCGCGGGCGATCTGTTATCCGCATCAGTATCAGTAATTGGCAGACCAGCAACGCGCACATTCGACTATTGGCGGCTGAAATGCGGCGAGCAGCAGACATTGTTATGACGTTGCCGGCGGCTAACGAATCACCCTAACCGCTGGCACAACGCTTAATCCAAGCGTGCATTAACGCAAGGAAGACCTCGGGTTGCTCGAAGGCAAGCCAATGCCCACAGTTGGGCACAAGCTCGAACTGCACCTCAGTATTTTCAGCGAAAAACAAAGCGCCTTTACTGGCGACATCCGGCAGGGCTGGTCCGTCCTGATCCCCATAGATCACCTGGATGGGCAACCTCAATTGTGCAACGGCGTCGAGCACCATTCGGTTCTTAGCAAATTTTGGGCTGTTAAACCGCGCCTGCTCGGTGTTAATTGCTTGTACCCGCAACGCCAACGCATCGATTTTAGCTGGATCTGAAATCATCAAATGGCTCAAATTGACGCGGTGTAGCGCCTCAAGTTCAGACGCGCTCATATCCAAACGCCGTCGTTGCAACGGCCTCATACCGCCTTTTCTCGAGACATCCCCGATCGAGGCAGGACCAATCAACGTCAGGCTTTTGACCGACTCGCCAAGCTGCAACGCGGCCTGGGAAGACACGGCACACCCCCATGAAAAGGCAATGAGATGGTATGGTTGAAGTGATGCAAGCGCGCGACAACCCGCAATAAAAGCGCCAACTGCATCGTCCGCGGTATACCCAGACGCTAAGGTACCCGACGCCCCAAGACCGGGTAAATCCACCGCCCAAACCTGATAGTGTTGTGTCAGCGCCTCGATATTGGCAACCCAGTGCAGCCAAGACCCCGAGCCGCCATGCACTAAGAGCAGCGTTTCACCGCCCGTCGGCCCCGCCCAATATCGAAACTGTAGCGCGCCAAATTCACACGCAACGCGTTCAACGCGCGAGGCCACCGTTAGTCGAGCAATCAAATCCTCACGGTCTTCACCCATCGCTAATGGTCTTGCTCGCGGGCAAACTCAGCGGCCAGCGCTCCCATGCGAAGCTCACCGGCTTTGGTTTGTAACCCTTGCGCAAGCGCACGCCGCATGTTGTCCTGGGCGCCGCTCGTGCGCAGGGTTTGTTGAAATAGGTACGCCTCTTCCAGCAAGCCCGCCTCGATCGGAAGCTCGGCATTATTGATCGATGCCTTGCACAGCGCGATGGCCTCGCTCGGCCACCCTGCAATTCGAAACGCGAGGTTATCCACAAACGTACTCATCGCCTCGGTGGTCTCGAAAATTCGGTTCAAATAACCCCACCGCTCACAGGTCTCGGCATCGATGTCTTCCCCGCCTAAACAGATTTCAAGCGCCCTACCGCGACCCACGAGTCGTGGCAAGCGTTGGGTGCCGGACCCCCCAGGCAAAATACCCAGCGGCACTTCCATTTGATTAATGATCGTTTTGTGGCGCACCCCAAACCGCATATCGCAGGACGCGGCGAACTCGTTACCACCGCCGCCGGCTCGCCCAGCCATCTTAACCAGCGTTGCTTTCGGCATGGTTCTCACCCGCTCGCACATCAGGTGAAAGGGCGACAGGGTGTCAGCCTTAACCGCGGGTGTATCCGCTGGGAAGGTCAAGATTGCATTGACATCAAAATGGGCGATAAAAAAATCCGGATCTGCGCTCTGAAAAACCACCACCCGAATACTGTCATCAACTTCAACCTGCTCCGTCACCGCAACAAGCTCTTGATAGAGCGTCGGCGTCATCACATTAACGGGTGGGTTATCAATGGTCACAAAACAAACTGCACCCTGCTGGGTCAGCGCAAGCGTTTCAAATGCGGTCATAGGTTTCTCCTTTTCAAGACGATCATGCCATACTTACAAGCCATTTTGGGATCTAGCCTGACCGTCCAAGGGGACTTTGTTATGCATCGAATTAGCACTTTTTGCTTGCTTTACCTTCTGGCCAGTGTCGCCGTTGCTGAACGCCCCCTAACCGTTTTGTTAACCAATGACGATGGCTACCTCGCCCCAGGCATTCAAGCCCTCCGGGCCGCTCTGCTTGAGGCGGGCCACACGGTTTATCTCATCGCGCCAGAGGCGAATCAAAGCGGCAGCGCCACCAGCATTACCAGTCAAGGCGTTGCCTACACCCGTCACGGCAATCAGGTTTGGAGCGTCGCCGGCCGGCCAGCGGATGCGGTTCGGTTGGGCCTTGGGCACATCATGCAGGACAACCCACCGGACCTTGTGCTGTCAGGCATCAACTTTGGACAGAATGTTGGTCAGGATGTGATGGTCTCCGGGACCGTGGGCGCAGCCGTTACCGCCCTGCAGCTCGGGTTTCCCGCCATCGCCACCTCTGCTGAAATCAACTTCAGTGAAGCTGCCACCGGTTTTTCCAGCACGCTCATCACTTTTGCCTGGGCCGCCCCGTTCATCGCAGAACTGATTAGGGATCCAAGGACGCGCTTTGATCACAGCTTTTTGAACCTGAACTTCCCCACTCAGACTAAACCGAAGGGCCTCAAACAGGCGCCGCTGGCAGCGTCTTCCATTCTCTCCGTCGATTTTAAAGAAAATGACAGTGGGCTCTGGCGCTCGGGATACGAAACAAACCCAACAGACAAACCAGGATCCGACCGGCCTTTACTGGCAGAGGGTTTCATCACCATCACCCAGCTTGGGATCAGTTATGAACCGGTGCCCATTAATTCAGTTGATCTGACCTGGATTGAATCGCGCACACTTGATACCCAGGTCGGTCAATCCAGCTCGGTAGATCCGTGACTGTCAAATCAATTCAAAGCCCCTTGCTGAGAGATTCGATACATTAGCAGCGCAGCCCGCTCGATTAACATCGGCAGTGTATTGAGGTCAATTTGTTCCGTTAACGCATGGGCGCCTTGACCCTCGATTCCGATGCCATCAATCGCATCAACATAGTCGGCCACAAAGGATATATCGGCCGCGCCGCGTAGCCCTGGATCATAGGCTGTGACCGGCCCATACCCTAAATCCTGACTGGTTTGGCTGAGTAACGCGAGCAAGGCCAAATTGCCCGGAGTCGGCGCCATAGACGGGTAACCATCACTAAAGATGATTTCTGCCGAGGTCTTCGGCAAATTATTCTCGGTCGCAATCTCCCGCATTCGTGCTCGGGCGCGCAATTCTTGATCCCGGCTGAGCGAGCGAAGCCCACCTTGCACGACGACCGATTGCGCAACCACGTTCGTTTTACCGAACACCCGACCAGCATTGAGCGCCGGGTCATAGTCGACTTCCGTGCCACCGGCAATCATGCCAGGGTTAAAGGTTAGATATTGCTCACCGGTTAGTTGCTCATGAAAACGGGTTAAGATCCTCGCCGCCTCAAAGATCGCGCCACTGCCCACCGCCTCACTAAAGATCATCGAAGAATGCGCGCGTTCGCCGGTCACGGTTAACCGCCACCCGCTGGAGCCGCGACGCGCAACCGTTGCCGCGTTAAGACTGGTGGCATATTCAAAGCCCAAACCAACATCGCAGGATTTTGCCGCATCAATCAAATGTTTTCGGCTGATTGATTTTGGCGAGCCGGACTTCTCCTCATCGCCAATAAGCGCAACAAGGTAGCGACCCTCATCCAACACCCCGGCGGCTTTCAAAGCCTTCAGCGCAAACAGAATGACCACGTCACCGCCCTTCATGTCACTCACCCCAGGTCCGGTTGCGGTATCACCTTGCCGCTGGAAATTTTGAAAGGCACTGCTGGCTTCAAACACCGTATCCAAATGGCCAATGAGCAATTGACAGACTCCCGGCCCACCATTATCCGCAAACAGGTGGCCAGCCCGGTCAACCGCGCTCAGGTCATGCCAGCGGGTCTCAAAGCCCAAGGCTTTCAATTCTTGATCGAACACATCGGCAACTTGTTTGACCCCCGCATGGTTCATCGTGCCGCTATTGATATTGACCACTTGCTCGAGGAGCGCAATCGCCGGCGCCTTTTGTTGCTTGGCAATTTCTGCCAAACGGGACTCTACCGGCGTCAGTTCAGCAGACGCGAAAGGCGCGCCAATGATTAACCCGACAAGCAGCAAAGACAAACCGCACATAATCAACCCAAGTGATCTTGACTTCATAAAGCGTCACCTCCTAAAAATATCTAAAAAATATCCAAAAAAAAGGGCGCCAAGCGCCCTTTTTAATCAAGACAGCTTCCTAGCCACCAAATCGTCGCGTGACATCAAAGCCCCAGTACCGCGGGTAGAGGCGCTCGCCTGTGGTTCGATAATTGCTTGACTCTGTCCCCACACCAATTCCGCGAAACACGCGCTCGTCGGTGACGTTGTCAACAAAAAATCGCGCCACCCATTTATCAGCGTTATCCTTCCAGTTGATGCTGAAATCGATCCGCTTGCGTGACGGCACAAGATCGATTGCCCGTTGAAAAGCTGATGAGGCATATTCGCCGGTATAGCTGTAGGTCGCGTTCAAAGACAGCATGCCGTTGACGGTCGGGATTTCATAGCTGCCATAAACCGTCGCCTTTTGTTTTGGAATCCGCTTTAAGGGATTTCCCTGAACATCTCGGACGTAGGCATCCAGGTTAAACAGGTTTTGTCCTGTCTCCGTCTGGATTCGATCCCCGTTCTCATCCAATGCAAATTGGAAAAGCGAATTGGGTAGATTAAAATCATTACGCTCGGTCACCAAGTAGCTCTCGTTATACTCTGTATCGGTGTAACTATAATTACCCCCCAACGTAAAGTAATCCCCAACCAGCCAGGTGGCTTCTACTTCAAACCCTTGGTTCGTCGCATCACCCGCGTTGACAACCGTATCCACCGAGGCGCCGCGCGCACTGTCATAGGAATCGATCTGGTCTTGGTAATTTTCATAGTTGTATCGGTAGATCGATGCATTCACCTGGGCCCGGCCGTCGAGCCAGGTACCTTTATAACCGATCTCAAAGGCAGTCACTGTCTCAGCATCATAAGATACTGGCTTCAAACAATTCACATAGAACCCTAGGTTGAGACAACCCGCATCCCCCGACTGAGTTCGAGCATCCAAGACGCCGAGTGCAAAACCACCCGCTCGATAGCCTGTCGTCACCGAAAAATACATCAACGTGTCGTCATTGGGCGTCCAATCTAGATTGATTCGAAAATTGGTGTCTGACCAAGAATCCGAATCAGACGTTCGCCAAGCGAAGCTGTAAGGGATGCCTTGGAGCAACAAGGTCTGCGAACAACTGGCATCAGTGATGGCGCAGACCGGCGTGATTGGGTTGGCAGGATTACCATTAAACACGGCTCGGCCTGCCGCAATGTTGGTTAATGCCAAGTCAGATATTGCACCCAAACCGCCCGCTGCCGCTGGCGTCGCGTAGTAGGCTAACGTGTTTTGACCAACGCCAGGAATCTGAAACCCTTCCGCACTGACTGCCATGTTCGTCGGATAAGCCGCCGAGGGAATCGTACTCAGACCGACCAATATAGGGGAAAACGCGCTCGCCAAAGCAATCTCGGCATAAGCGACCCGTCGCTCCAACGCTTCTTTATCATCCTTTGCATAACGAATACCCGCCACAATGGCAAATTGATCATTCAACTCAAACGTGGCCTGGGTATAAAACGCCACCTGCTCATTAAAGGATCTATTGCGGTGACGATAAGCATCCTCACTACCGCCATGTAGCCCGGCAACCTGCTCTCCATCTTGCGGTGTATCGATGGTGACCGGGGCTTGGGTTAAACCGAAGCCGCCATAGACTTGAAGGATGCTGGCACCACCCAAACCAAATGCTGCGGGCGTCGGCAACGCCAAGTCACCATAATCCGCGGCTTCGGTGTATCTTAGGGTGTTATTGGTTAACGTGTAATTCTGCTTCCGAGACTCAGAAAAACTGAAAAGGCCCGATGTCACCGAGATTCGATCTCCAAAGTTGGCCTGCAGCCGGAGTTCGTGGGAATAGTTCCAGACGTCTTCCAAAACCGTTTGTCGATATTTAGAGAAGTCGCTATCGTACCCGTCGATATCAATATTAAACGTGTATTCAAAATCGTTGGTGCCGAAGAGGTAGGTCAACGCCATATCGTCATTGATATCCCAAGTCAGCTCGAAGCTGCTCGACATATGATCAAACTTAGAATGATTACACTCGGTATTGGCATAGGGCCATTGGCAATCACCACCGGAATCGTTCACGAGGTTGCGCATATTATCCATATCCGCTGAGCCATAAAGCCCCTCGACATCTGTTCGACCAAAGGACGCATTTGGCATATGCGTTGCCGCAGGATCCATACCCGGCCGCACTGGCATCCCGGATATGATGGCCCCGTTACCGGGATTGGTGTAGTTCACAGAACCCGGCGTGCCATTCGGCACTTGCCTTAAACCGTAAGCGGCGTAATCCGTACCCGCACCTCGAAACCCTGCGGGTCCCTGATCAATGTAACCGTACTGCCCAATCGCTCGATCAGATATTCGATCATTGCCGCGCACTTTGATTGACAGATTTGGCTGCACATCAATCAAAAAAGCGACCGCCACATTGCGATCATGAGTGGAATCCAGATCCGGCGAGCCATTGATACCTTGTTGATGACCATCACGATCCCGTTTGGTCGCCGTAATTCGACCCGCCAACACCTCATCCAATATAGTGCCATTAACCATTCCGTAGAGTTCTTTGGTGTTGTAGCCGCCTAGCTGCATCCGAATCTCGCCGGCCGGCTCGTAGTTGGCAGAGTTGGTCACATAGTTCAAAGCCCCACCGATTGAGTTTCGGCCATAGAGCGTCCCCTGAGGGCCCCGAAGGACTTCGACTCGGGCAAGGTCGTACAGACCGTTCTCCGACGCGGCAATCCCAAAGTCCGGGGAATAAATGCCGTTGTAATAGGTTGCAACCCCAGGGTCGCCGCCGAGTGCCCTAAAGTTTCGACCAACACCACGGATACGAATATCATAGGCATCCCGTGTGGTTGCCGGGAGATAGTTAACGAGTTCATCGGCGCCCTGAATCCCAAAGTCCTCAATCGCCTCTTCAGAAAAAGCTGTGATCGAGATCGATGTATCGGAGACCGTTGACTCGATCTTCTCGGCCGTCACAACCACCTCTTCAATGCGGCGTTGACCGTCTTCAGCGTAGACCGGAGCGGCCATGCCAAGCCCTAAGCTCGCGCCCGCAATCGACACTGCAAACCACTGCGTTTTTGCTCGTAACCCCATATCCCACCCCATTTTAGTTTTTGTTTTTATTTGGAAATCGTTTCCATTAATGCGTACTGCCTATAACCGTACCAATTTGATCGAATGCTGCGGATCCTTCTGAGCCCTTTTCCAAGAATCTTTTACTCTCACAGCTTAAACACGCAACTTCAATCCAGTCAATCAACAATTTGAAGAGAATATGAAGTTCTTGGGGACTGTTTACAAACAGCGCATTCCCCATCGCCCTTCCAAACAATTTGGCGGCCTTGGATTGCCATTAAGGGCAGCTGAACGCAAAGCCACGGTCCGGCGCTTACATTGATACATTGCGCATCTGATCGCGAGATGGCCAGAAGGCGATCAGCGCGATTTGAGACTTTAGGACAGGCGTAAAAATCAGGATTCAGCGATGCGCTATTCACTTTGGTTTTTGAACTATGAGCTTAGACCTTGGACCTTGAATTTGGACCTTAGAACTTAGAACTTAGAACTTAGAACTTAGCGCTAAATTTCCGGATTCCGGCTTTTGAGGTTAGGTTTGGGTTTGGCTTTGGGTTTGGGTTTGGGTTTGGGTTTTAGGTTTCGGGTTT
>Ga0209711_10000151_pt1 | contig 70304 bp, 65 predicted proteins | sample ArcticOcean_MG_C_7_FD_187441 | JGI IMG/M metagenome (GOLD analysis project Ga0209711, IMG submission 187441) | Marine microbial communities from western Arctic Ocean - ArcticOcean_MG_CB11_88 (SPAdes) (version 2) | ecosystem: Environmental > Aquatic > Marine > Oceanic | place: Arctic Ocean... | reverse complement strand
TGATCTAGAAGGTTGTTGACTCGGTGTTGAACTTGGTTTATTAGTTGGCCCTGCACTAGGTCCCATAGAAGGCATTCCAGAAGGACTAATTGAAGGTGATATAGAAGGTTGGTTCGAAGGGTTTGTTGTTAATGGTTGTTGACTAGGTTGAGTACTAGGTTCTGAAGAAGGACTTCTGCTAGGTTGACTAGCAGGTTGTAAAGAGGGTACTCCAGAAGGTTTTTGACTCGGTGTTGAGCTTGGTTCATTGGTTGGTCCTGCACTAGGTCCCATAGAAGGCATTCCAGAAGGACTAATTGAAGGTGATATAGAAGGTTGGTTCGAAGGGTTTGTTGTTAATGGTTGTTGACTAGGTTGAGTACTAGGTTCTGAAGAAGGACTTCTGCTAGGTTGACTAGCAGGTTGTAAAGAGGGTACTCCAGAAGGTTTTTGACTCGGTGTTGAGCTTGGTTCATTGGTTGGTCCTGCACTAGGTCCCATAGAAGGCATTCCAGAAGGGCTAATTGAAGGTGATCTAGAAGGTTGTTGACTCGGTGTTGAACTTGGTTTATTAGTTGGCCCTGCACTAGGTCCCATAGAAGGCATTCCAGAAGGACTAATTGAAGGTGATATAGAAGGTTGGTTCGAAGGGTTTGTTAATGGTTGTTGACTAGGTTGAGTACTAGGTTCTGAAGAAGGACTTCTGCTAGGATGACTAGCAGGTTGTAAAGAAGGTACTCCAGAAGGTTGTTGACTCGGTATTGAGCTTGGTTCATTGGTTGGTCCTGCACTAGGTCCCATAGAAGGCATTCCAGAAGGACTAATTGAAGGTGATATAGAAGGTTGGTTCGAAGGGTTTGTTAATGGTTGTTGACTAGGTTGAGTACTAGGTTCTGAAGAAGGACTTCTGCTAGGTTGACTAGTAGGTTGTAAAGAAGGTACTCCAGCTGTTAATTTAATATCACTTCTTTTTGTTTTTGAGCTAACAAAATTTGATTGATAAGGATCTGATTCGTAAGAAGTATATTCTTCAGAAAAGTTTGTTGCTAATGGTGAAAAATCTGGTTTGTTATTATTATCTTGGTCTGATGAAGATCCGCTAATTACTACGTAACTGTCAGATTTTATGTTTTGGGAGCATAAAGTGATTATGCAAGATAAATAAATAAGTTTTGCTAACGGAGAAAGAGGCATTTTTTTAAAAAAAATTATATAATAATTTATAAAAATTATATATTTAGTAAAAGATTAGCAATCTATTTATATTTGTTGGGCCTGTCGCAAATCAATTTTAAACAACTCTCTTATTTTTCTAATTTTTCACTTGCCTAAAAGAGCTACAAACATAATATCTATCTAACTTTATAGCTTTTATTATTCTAAATAAATCAAGGTCTCAAAATGTCTTATCAAGGACCGGGGTCAAGGCACGTTTATTAGGTATAAACTTAATGGCTAATAAACTTGCCTTGACCCCGCTTTGACCTGGCAATAAAGTAGAAATTATAAAAGATAATAATAAAAATCTAAACAATAATGAGTAAAAATAACCTACCCAATCAGCATCCAAAGACCCATGATAAAACAGGAGCTTTAGTTCTTAACCTAGGAACCCCAGATGGTTATGGCTATTTTGCGGTTAGAAAATATCTAAAAGAGTTTTTATCCGACAATAGGGTTATTGAGGTAAATCGAGTGCTATGGAAATTGATTCTTAATTTCTTTATTTTGCCACTCCGCCCCTTTGCAACCGGTAAAAAATATAAACAAATCTGGATTAAAGACGTCGATGAGTCTCCTTTAAAATTTTACACCAAATCTCAAGCCAAGAAACTTCAAGAATCAGTTACTAAAAAGCACCCAAATCTAATTGTTGATTATGCAATGCGCTACGGCAATCCATCAATTGAATCGAAGATTGATGATTTAATTAAAAAGGGCTGTAAAAAAATAATATTCATTCCTCTCTATCCTCAATATTGCTCTGCTACTACAGCAACTATATGTGATGAAATATACAGGGCTTTAAAGAAAATTAGATGGCAGCCAGAAGTTAGAATTGTAGGTCAATATCCCGACAATAAAATCTACATTAAAGCCCTAGTAGATAGCGTTAAAAATCATATAAAAACTTTAGATTTTAAGCCTGATGCAATTTTGTCTTCTTATCACGGAATACCAAAAATTTATTTTAAAAAAGGTGATCCTTATTCGTGCTTTTGCCACAAAACAAATCGCTTATTTAATGAACAGTTAAAAAAGCAGAAAATAAAAATAGAGAATCACATTAGCTTTCAATCTAGATTCGGCCCGAAGGAATGGTTAAAGCCTTATACGGCAGATGTCTTGAAAGAATTAGTAGAGAAAGGGGTAAAAAATCTAATTGTAATAACTCCAGGATTTGCTTCTGATTGTATAGAAACTTTAGAAGAGGTTGATATGGAGTATAGAGATTTGTTTTTAGAGCTTGGAGGGGAGAAATTTTCTCTTGTTCCTTGTCTCAATGATAGTGATGATGGGATAAAGTTAATTAATGATTTATTGGAATCCAACTTGTGGAAATATTAATTTTTTAAGCTAAATTAAAAGTAATGATACGATGTAGGTTAATCTAAAAATTATTAGAAATTAAAAAACTATTTAAGTAATGAAATTTTGTAAAACAATTATATTATTATTAATAATATTGACTCCTTACTCACAATCAATGGCTAATATGACAATTCAAAATGCCCATCAATTTTCTTTTGATAATATTAATGGAAATAAAATTAACCTATCAGATTTAAAAAATAAAGTGGTTTTGATTGTAAACACTGCATCAAAATGTGGCTTTACTCCACAATATAAGGGCTTACAAGAATTACATAAAAAATATAAAGATAAAGGTTTAGTTGTAATTGGCATGCCATCAGCAGATTTTGCCAATCAAGAATTTAGTCTAGAATTACAAGTTAAGGAATTTGTGGAAGAAAAATTTAAAATAACATTTCCCCTTACATCGATTACTAAAGTAAAAGGTAATGATGCCCACCCATTTTATTTATGGGCAAATAAAAAAGCAGGATTTATTGGTTCTCCTAAATGGAATTTTCATAAATATTTAATTGATAAAAATGGTAATTTTGCCGCTTGGTTTTCATCAGCAACAAAACCAGAGTCACAAAAAATAATTAATAAAATTGAAGAACTTTTATGATAGCAAATGACAATAATGCTAGAAATGTTTTGGGCACAAAATTAGAACCATGTTGCTCTGAGATAAAAACAGGGTTTTATAGGGATGGTTTTTGCAACACTGATCATAATGATCATGGTAGGCATATAATTTGTGCTATTATAACAGATGAATTTCTAGCATTTAGTAAAAAAATGGGTAACAACCTTATTACTCCACTTCCTGAATATAATTTTCCTGGTTTAAAAGCTGGTGATAAATGGTGCTTATGCATTTTGAGATGGCAAGAGGCTTTAGAAAATGATATTGCCCCTAAAGTAATTTTAGAAAGCTGTCATCAAAAATGCCTTGAATATGTTTCGGTTAAAGATCTTAAAATGCACTCTATTTAAAATATGATAAGAGCAATAGTATCAATAGTAATTTTGACCTTCCTATCTTCCTGCGGATCTCCAGACACTGATATAAAAAAATCAGATCATTTTAATGGAAAGGTTTTTTATAATCTAAATGAACCAAAGTTAGAAAAGAGTTTTGAAGATTTTTTAAAATGGCGCTTTGGATCTAAAAGAGAAGATTGGCCAAAATGGGTTGATATTCAGCAAAAAAAAGTTCCACAACAAAGAGTTAAAAAGGGCGAATTAAGTATATCCTTCATAAATCACGCAACCACTTTGATCCAAATTGACGGAGTTAATATTTTAACTGACCCTGTTTATTCCAAAAGAACCTCGCCAATTAGTTTTGTTGGACCAAAAAGAGTTAAATTACCGGGTATTAAGTTCGAAGATTTGCCAAAAATTGATGTAATTATGATCAGCCATAATCATTATGACTCATTTGACGTTAAAACATTAGATAAATTAATCAAAAGAGATGATCCAAAAATATTATTTGGTCTTGGTAATGAATATTATCTAAACAAAAGAACGGAAGATAATATTGTAGAAATGGACTGGCAAGATGAATTTATCTTTAAAGATATAAAATTTGTCTTTTTACCAGCCCGCCATTGGTCTAAAAGAGGTTTGTTTGATGCTAATAAATCACTTTGGGGTGCCTTTGCTATTTTAGGTTCAAAGAAAATTTATTTTGCAGGGGATACTGGATATTCTGACCATTTCAAGAATGCAAAGAAACAATTTGAATATTTTGATTTAAGTTTAATTCCAATTGGAGCTTATGAACCAAGGTGGTTTATGAAGAAAGCTCATATGAATCCAGAAGAGTCAGTTATGGCTCACAATGATTTAAATTCAAGTAAATCAATAGGAATACATTTTGGAACTTTTCAACTTACTAACGAAAAAATTGATGATCCGGTGAAAGATTTAAAAGAAGCAATGGTAAAATATAAAATATCTAATGAGGATTTTTTAATTCTTGGACAAGGTGAATCATATTTACATAAGCAATAAAGATGATTTTAATTCAACCTAAATAACACCTCATTTCTTTTAAAGAAAGAGATCGTCCAAGGAGAATTGTAATAAGCATTAATTGGATTTGCCAAATCTGCTTTGATATTATTTTCTTTAATGGCTCTTTCCAGTACTTTCTGGAATTTATTAAAATTCTTATCAACAGACCTTCCAGAAAATCTGATTACAATAAATTTGGTATTTTCTAAAATCTCAATTTTAATATTTTTATTTTTTGGTGTCGGAAGGTCTTCTTTATTAAACTTATCTGGCATTACAAATGACATGGAATCTTGATCTCTGATGTTTTGTTGAAAAACTGGTGTGGTCATTTTGATTTCTTGATCTTTCTTATTTTCACCAGAAATGAATTTAAATAGAGTTCTAAAATTATTATTTTGAGAATCTTTATTTGTTGATATTGTGGCTAAAACTAAATCTTTATATTCCCTTATTTCTATTTTGTCAGAAATGGTTTTTGTTACTTCATATTTTGCAGTTTCATAAGACATAGCAACATTTGGAATTATTAGAAATATGAAGAATAATATTTTTTTCATGATTTGATTTATGTTAAATTTAAATTTTTAGCAATTTGCTTTAGCCCTTCTTTATATGAAGGAAAAATAAATTCATAGTTCAGAATTTTCTTAAGTTTACTATTATCAACTACCTTATTATCTAAGGCAAATGAAGAATTTCTGGATTCTTTTATGTCATCACTAATAGGTAATTTATCTATTTTTAACAACTCTTCACAAATATAATCATTAACTTCATTTGTTGGGCTTGTATTATTATCAGAAATATTAAAGACCTCATTTTTAATTTTTGACGATAAAATAATATCTCTAATTATGGCCGTGATATCTGCAACATGTGTGCGAGATATCATCCTGCTTGATGATTTATTTTGCACAATCTCCTTACCAAGAATTGATGATATGCTATTTCTTTTATCACCATAAATTCCAGATAATCTTAGGATTATAATATTTGCTAATTCATTTTTTTGCAATTGAAGATACTTATTCTCACACGCTATTCTCGCCAAACCATTAATAGACTCTGCTTTTAATTCAGAATTTTCTTGAACTTTTTGACCATCATGATTTCCATATACTGAGGTTGCGCAAAGGTATATTAATTTATATGGAGTTTTACGCTTTAAAAAATAATTATGAAATTTATCAATTACTGTATCCGTCTTTAATTGATAAAGTGGTGGTATAGAAATGACAAAATTGTCATAATTATCAAGAGTAAGACTATCCACTTTTAAAAAACTAATAGTTTTTACATTGCTTGGAGTTTTAAAATATTTTTCTTTTGAGTTATTTATTGATGCGCTAAGGTTAAAGACATCTGAATTGTAAGATTTGCAAAAATATTGAGCAACATAACCATAACCAAGAAATATAATATTATGACTTTTCATTTTTTTATTTAGAAATATTTTAGAATGCCCCAGCCAGTCCACCCTGGATAGAACCTTTGTCTGAAGTAAAGAAACTCTTCAATTATTTGCTAGTTATTTGATAGCCAATAGGTTTGTAATTAAAATTGTTTGATTGACCAGCAGAGCATGCTGTTAAAGCGATTATCAAATCCATTTCAGCTTTAAATGTCGTAGATTCTCCCGCTTTACTTTTTGGGGGTAACACTGAAATTTTACCTGTCTTATCAAATTCTACATTCATAAAAACATTAAATGCAGTAGGAATATCATCCGCTTTAATGCCCCACTTAGATAAAACTTTCTCAAAATTGCCTTGGCAGCCATGATGGGGATTGTCATCATTATATAAAATTTTAAATGTATCTTTAGAGCAAGGTGTGAGGGTAAAATCATGCTTACCCACTTCGTCTTCAACAATAGTAAGCATTGGGTTGCTACGATTTGAATAAAGAATATTACCCGTAGTTAAAAATATATTTTCTGCATAATCTAAAGATCTACCTGAGGATATTACCTCTCTAATATCATCTATATTATAAGCAAGCAGGTCGGATACTTGTTCACCCTCAATGTCTGTTACAGTTAAATATTCACCTTTTTTTAACTCAAATGCAGTTCCAGTTCTGGCTTCAATTATTTTCATTATTATTCCTTTTTATTTGTAGTAGTATTTTTTAGGGGACATTTCCAGCTCTCATCAACGTGGCGACCGCTATATTGGCTTGCTTCAGCACCTTCTCCAAAATTCTTTACCATCGGGTTAATAGAGCCATTTATTTCTAAATCTTTTTTTCTTATTATTTTTTGTAGTTTTTTATATTTACCATTCTTGCGTAAGATTTCAAATTGCGCATGAGAATTAAACACCATAGCTGGGTATTTAAACTTTCTAGCCGAGCGTGACGCACCACAATGAATGCCAATTATAAAGAAGCTGCAACCTGCGATGCTCATACTAAATTTAGAGGACTCAGGCAAAGACTCACAATCGGTGGACCAATCAACCTTATTGGCAACATCAATACCATGCAAAGATTGGAGTTTTGCCCATAATAGATTTTCAAATTCTATTTCAGAAAATTGCTGTTCATCTGAAAATATCAATATAAATGATTGCAATGATATGCCATCTAAATCAAGTTTTTGACCAAAGTTCTTTAATGAGTTATATAGATCATCGTCATATGCTGAATCGGAAATTGACTGCGCGCAATAGAAAACCATACTCGATTGAGCTAAAGCAGATTTAGCTCCGACGCATGGAAAGCTTTCATCATTTATATAATCTTTAAACTCATCTTCTATAGTTTTTATAGAGGAACTACGTCCTCTAAGTATCTTTTTCATATAAATATTAAACCTATTTTTTACTGAGGCTTATTTAGTAAGTTGCAGATAATAGTCCTTTTTCTTTCAATAAAGCTTGCAGATCACCGCTTATATGCATCTCTTTAACTATATCAAATCCTCCTACAAACTCACCTTTAATATAAAGTTGAGGGATGGTCGGCCAATCAGTATATTGCTTTACAGCTTCTCTGATTTCTGGATCATCTAACACATTTACTGTCTCATATTGTAATTGAAGATCACCTAGAAGTTTAGAAACAGCTGAGGAAAAACCGCATTGTGGCATTTCTCTTGTTCCTTTCATGTATAAAACAATGTCGTTGTTTTGAATTTGTGATTCAATGGTTTCTAAAATAGTATTATTGGTCATAATTCCTCTCCTTTTAAGATTGAGTTTTAATTGATAATGCGTGAATGTCGTGATTTTTAACGGCTTCTTGTACCATTTTATGTTGTTTAATAAGAGGTTTGCCGTTAAAGCAGTCATCCTTTACCAAAACCTCCCAATGATTATCATCATTTGCTAAAGCAGTACATTTAATCTGCGCCTTAGGAAAGGCTTCTTGTAATGCTTCTTTTAATTTGCTCTCAGATATAGTCATAATTTTCTCCTTTATTTATAATTTAACGGACTTTCCACATCCGCAACGGCCTAATTCATTAGGGTTCCTAAAAATAAAACCTGATGACAGAGCTTCTTCTTCATAATCCATCTGACTGCCTATAACTTGCATGGTCGCTGCAGGGTCAATAAATAATTTTATTCCTTTATCTGTAATTTCTTCATCATGCTCACTCTTTGCCTCTGCATATTGGAAATCATATTCATTTCCCGAACACCCTCCTTTTTTAATGCCTATACGCAACCCTATATAAGCTTTGTTTTCTTGTTGTCCTTGTTGAATTATGGAGCTTATATATTTTGCTGCATTATCAGTAATCGTAATAATTTGTTTTGACATATTTACCAAAGATCTAGGATTAATTTTGCCTCATCTGACATCATTTCTTTATTCCATTGGGGTTTCCAGACGAGAGTAACTTTTGTATCTATTATTTGTGGTAATAAATCTTTTATGCGCTTTTCAACTTCAAATACTAAGGCTCCAGCAACCGGACATCCAGGTGCTGTTAGCGTCATATCTATTTTAACTATATTATTATCAGCTATTGAAATATCGTAAACCAACCCTAAATCCCATATATTAACAGGAATTTCAGGGTCATTTACTGTTTTTAGTACCTCAATTACCTTATCATTTAATGTCGACGCTTCTTCTATAGCTTTTATTTTCTCATCTGATACCTCTTGGTTTTGAAGCTTTGAGAGAAGTACATCATTTTTTGCAGATGCTAAAATAAAATCCTTTAATTCCATATTTATTACCCAAAAAATTTATTCACTTTATGTAGGCCGTTAATTAATGCCTTCATATCACTTTCATTGTTATACATAGCCAACGAAGCTCGCACTGTTGCTGATATTCCAAGTCTCTTCATTAAAGGCTGAGCACAATGATGACCTGCACGAACTGAAACTCCGCACTTATCAAGTATTGTACCAATATCATGTGGGTGCGCTTGTTCATGTATAAAAGAAACTACACTGGCTTTATGTTTTGCTGTTCCAATGATTTTAAAGCCCGGCAAATTATTAATTTCAGCCGTCATATACTCGAGTAAAGATTCTTCATGAGAAGCTATAGCTTCTCTATTTTGAGACTGAACAAAATCAATTGCCGCACCAAATGCTATTACTTCAGCAATCACTGGAGTTCCAGCTTCAAACCTAAATGGTGGTTTTCTGAAGGTGGTTCCTGAGAAATCGACATTATCTATCATCTCACCACCAGTTTGGTATGGCGGCATTTTCTCTAAAAGGTGATATTTTCCATATAATATTCCTGTTCCATTTGGCCCATAAATCTTATGACCTGAAAAAACTAAAAAATCAGCATCTAACTCTTGCACATCAATAGTTTTATGAACAATAGATTGGCATGCATCAACTAATACAACTGCACCTACTTTGTGTGCTTCGCTAATAACTTTTTTTATTGGAACAATTGAGCCAAGAACATTTGACATATGCACCATAGCAACGATCTTAGTTTTCTTATTGAGCATTGCTTTAAAAGCGTCAAAATCTAACTCACCATCATCAGTAATAGGGGCGATTTTAATCTTTATACCCTTTGTTAATGCGATTTGTTGCCATGGAACTATATTTGCATGATGCTCCATTTGAGAGATTATTATCTCATCTCCTTCTTTTAAAAAATGACAACCATAACTATATGCCACAAGGTTTATTGCTTCTGTAGCACCCTTCGTAAAAATTATTTCATCAGCCGATTGGGCATTTATAAATTTTGCTATTTTTTTGCGTGTTTCTTCAAACTGCCGCGTAGCTAATTCACTTAAATGATAAATTCCACGATGTATATTTGCATATTCTTTAGAATAAACACGCTGCAATGTATCTATTACCATTGTTGGTTTTTGAGCGCTGGCTGCAGAGTCTAAAAAGACCAATGGATTCGCATCTATCTCTTGATTAAGACAGGGGAATTGTTTTCTTATGTTTTTTGGATCAAATTTATTATTATTCATTTTACCTCTCAATGTTGCCTTATCCACTTTGTTAGTGATAATTTTATTAAATCTTTGATTTCTTCGTTTTTCACATCTTCAATTAATTCATTGGCAAATGACTCTACCATAAGTGCTTTTGCTTGATCCTCGCTCAAACCTCTTGTTTGTAAATAATAAAGAGAATTAACATCAAGATTACCAACCGTTGCGCCATGAGAACAAATTACTTCATCCGTAAAAATATCCAGTTCAGGTCTTGTAAAAGCTTGCGCTGTATCTGAAATTAATAAATTGTGGTTTAGTTGGTGTGCTTGGGTTTTAATACTATCTTTAGGCACCAATACACTTGAGTAGAAAACCCCCTTGGAATTCCCGTCAAGTAACTGCCTAAAGTTTTGATTACTATAACTATCAGGGCTGTTATGCATAACCGGTAGATAAGAATCATGATGTTGCTTATGCTGCCCTAATGTAACTCCTTGCTGGTTACAGTGTGCCTTAGTGCCGTTAATATTAACTTTAACCTCATTGCGACTTAGCATTGCTCCTTTACAGAAAGTAAAAGAGTCATAGGTGCTCTCGTCTTTCATTTCTAAGTTAGCAGTGTAAATGTTGTAGTTATCGTTTGGGGCTTCTTGCAGGCGATAATGTGTTAAGCAGGCACTTTTGTTTAACTGGATTCGCACAACATGGTTATGTATGTGGCTTGGGAATTTTTCTTCTTTTGCTGTGTCACCATAAAAACGTTCTATTAGTGTAGCGTGGCTATCGGCTTCTTGTAAAATACATAGCTGGGTATAGCTACTTTTATATTCATTCTCAGGCTCATGAATGTAATGAATTTCAATAGGCTTTTCTAAGCATTTACCTTTTGGAATATGGGCAACCAAAACTTTATTGCAGTAAGCGGTATTTATATCAATATGAGTTTGAAGGTTATCTTTATTAGTGTTTTCAAAAAGACTCTTCATCACTAATTCGCTCGACTCGTCTTTATATTTTCCCTCTAAATCAAGCACTCTTAATTCTTCAGGCAAAACACTAGCTTCTAAATCTATATGTCCGTTGACCACTTTTATAAAGAAACTGCTACTTATAGGTTTTTTTGCCTGTATATTTTGTTCTGACCTATGGGCGGGCTCAAGTAAATCTTCTGACAAATCAAGTAAACTAGTATATTTCCATGCCTCATTTTTTTTACTTGGAAACCCTTTGTTTTTAAAGTTTTGTAATGCATCAGATCGTGTATTTTTCCAAAAACTAAAGAAATCAGGCTCAACTTTTATATCATTTATAATTGAAGGCATTTTAGTCATCCTCCCCATTTTTATTTATTCCAAAAGCTTTATAGCCTTCTGATTCTAATTTTTCTGCAATTTCAAAACCTCCTGAAGCAATAATGCGACCACCGTTTAATATATGGACAAAATCAGGCTTTATATGATTTAACAATCGCTGATAATGTGTTATGATTAGAAATGATCGCTCGGAAGTGCGCATAAGATTAATTTCTTCCGCTATGTTTTTTAATGAGTCAATATCCAGACCTGAGTCTGTTTCATCAAGTATTGCAAGTTTTGGCTCAAGTAAGGCCATTTGCAATACTTCAAAACGCTTCTTTTCGCCGCCAGAAAATCCCTGATTTACCGAACGTTTTAACATGGAATCATCAATATCTAATTTTTTTGCCTCTTGGCGCACCTTTTTTAAGAATTCCAAAGCATCCAACTCACTTTTACCACGAGCTTTATTCACAGCATTTACAGCAGATTTAAGAAAATTCATACATGAAACACCAGGTATTTCAACGGGGTATTGGAAGCCAAGAAATAATCCAGCTTTTGCCCTCTCGTCAATAGTTTGTTCTAACAGGTTTTTTCCTTCAAAAAGAATTTCTCCCGATGTAACTTCGTAACCACTTTTGCCAGCAAGCAAATGTGATAATGTGCTTTTTCCAGTGCCATTTGGACCCATTATGGCATGCACTTCACCAGGTTTAATATTAAGAGTTAGACCTTTTAAAATTTCTTTTTCACCAACTAGGCAAGATATATTTTTGACTTGTAACATTGTATTTTTCTTTAAATTTATAAAATTATCCTACAGCACCTTCCAAACTAACCTTAAGAAGAGCTTTGGCTTCCATGGCAAATTCCATCGGCAGTTCATTTAAAACTTCCTGACAAAATCCGTTAACTATATTGGATACGGCATCCTCTTCTGACATTCCTCGCTGCATACAGTAATAAAGCTGCTCTTCACTAATTGTTGATGTAGTGGCTTCATGTTCAACATTTGCAGACTTATTCTTTGTTTCTATATATGGCACAGTACTTGCTCCACAGTTACCGCCAATTAACATTGAATCACATTGGGAATAGTTACGTGCATGTTGCGCTGTTGGTTGCACGCGAACCAAGCCACGATAGGTATTCTTACTATTTCCTGCTGAGATTCCTTTTGAGATAATGGTGCTGCTAGTATTTTTACCAATATGAACCATTTTAGTTCCGGTATCGGCCTGTTGCATGCCATTAGTAACTGCAACTGAATAAAATTCTCCTACAGAGTTATCACCCTGCAAAATACAGCTTGGATATTTCCAGGTAATGGAAGAACCTGTTTCAAGTTGCGTCCATGATACCTTAGAGTTTTTCCCTTTGCATAGTGCCCGCTTAGTTACAAAATTATATATTCCGCCTTTTCCTTCAGAATTTCCGGGATACCAATTTTGAACTGTTGAGTATTTTATCTGAGCATCATCTAAAGCAATAAGTTCGACTACCGCTGCATGTAGTTGATTTTCATCTCTCATAGGAGCTGTGCAGCCCTCTAAATAACTTACTTTACTGCCTTTATCCGCAATAATTAAAGTGCGCTCAAATTGACCTGTATCTGCTTCGTTAATCCTAAAATATGTCGATAGCTCCAAGGGGCATTCAACATTCTCAGGGATATATACAAAAGACCCGTCAGAAAATACAGCAGAGTTAAGTGTGGCATAAAAATTATCAGTGGAGGGGACAACTCTACCCAAATATTTTTTGATTAAATCAGGGTATTTGTGAACAGCCTCAGAAATAGGACAAAATATTACGCCAGCCTTTGCTAACTCTTCTTTAAATGTTGTTCCAATAGAAACACTGTCAAACACAACATCAACCGCTACTCCTGATAGTGCTTTCTGCTCACCCAAAGGAATACCTAACTTTTCATAGGTACGTAAAATTTCAGGATCAACTTCATCAAGACTATTTAATTTTTTCTTTTTTTTAGGGGCAGAATAATAACAAATATCTTGAAAATCAATTTTAGGGTAGGATACATTTGCCCATGTTGGCTCACAATCTTGTTTGCAAATTTCCAACCAATGACGATAAGCCTTCAAGCGCCAGTCCAAGAGCCATGTTGGCTCTCCTTTCTTTTCTGATATAAAGCGCACAATATCCTCACTTAAGCCTTTTGGCGCTTTTTCTGATTCCACATCTGTTACAAAGCCATGTTTATATTCACGCTCTGTAATTTCTTTGGCAGAAATAGATTTCTCCACTATTGGGGATAGCTTCTCTTCATTATTTTGTTCTTTTGACACTTGTTTCATAATAAAATTATCCTCTAAATATTTTTTGATTAATCACTTGCTGAAAATTTAGTTTTTGCATCAGAAGTTATGAAATCTGCGATGGTAAAACCTGCTAAAGTTGTTTGTAATGCGTTATTAACAACCCCCCATCCACGCTTAGCAACACAAGCTGCTTTAAATTCACATGCGTCATGTGATTCATTACTGCAAATCGTCACTGAAACTGGGCCGTCAATAGCACTTACAACATCCAATACATTAATATCTTTAGGATCTTTTGTTGAAAAATAGCCACCTTTTGGTCCACGCACTGAATCTAGTAACCCAGAATTAACCAATAGTTTTAGAATCTTCATAATAGCTGATTCACTCATATTGGTTTTTTTACTTAAACTATTTGCACTATGGGCATGCCCTTTAATTGCAGATATTTCACACATCAATACTACGCCATAATCTGCTAATCTGCTTATACGAATCATCTTGCTTTTCTCTTTATTAATACTAATCTGGTACTATATAACTTTGATTTAACCACAGAGTCAAGGCAATAATTTATTAAAATTAAACAGATTGATACGTATGTCTTTACTTGCTAATGAAACGGATAAAATAATTGAAGAATTCTCACTATTTGAAGATTGGGAGGATAAATATTCATATATAATTGATCTAGGAAAGAAGTTATCTCCATTAGAAGATAAGCATAAAACTGACCATAATATGGTTGTAGGATGTTCATCGCAAGTATGGCTTATTTCCCACAAAGATAATGATAATAAATATATTTTTCTTGCAGACAGCGATGCTTATATTGTCAAAGGTTTAATAGCAATCTTACTACGCATATTTTCAGGAAAAACAGCTGAAGAAATACAAAATATCAACATTGAAGATTTTTTCTTATCATTGGGTCTAAAACAACATCTAAGTCCAAATAGAAGTAATGGTTTTTTTGCCATGGTTAACAAAATCAAAAAACTTACACAATAATGATATGGCCTTTATCGTAAATTCGCAAAACTAGACAATATTTAATCAATCAATCAAAAAAATAAATGTTTATTCAAACTGAAATTACTCCAAATCCAGCTACACTAAAATTCATTCCTGAAGATTTTGAAATTGCAGGGATAAATCCAACCGAATTCAAAACTAAAGAGATTGCTAAAGGAAAGTCAATATTAGCTAATCAGCTTTTTTTGATTGATGGAATTGAGTCAATTTTTTTAGGAAAAGATTTTGTGACCATCACAAAAATTGAGAGCAAAGAGTGGCAAAATATTAAAACTGAAGTTTTATCAACAATAATGGATTTTTTCTTATCAGGAAAGCCAGCTTTAGAGCCTTTGAAAGTGGTTGAAAACGAGGAAGAAGACAGTGAAATTGTTGCAAAAATCAAAGAATTGATCGAAACCAAAGTTCGTCCCGCTGTGGCAATGGATGGCGGAGACATTGTATTTCGTGGCTTTGAAGACGGAATTGTCAAATTAGAATTGAAAGGTTCTTGCTCTGGCTGCCCAAGCTCAACTATCACTTTGAAAAATGGAATTGAGAATATGCTAAAACACTACATTCCAGAAGTTGAGGGAGTTGAAGAATCTCATGATTAAAGAGTAATGATATTCCAAGCTCTTCAGTTTCTTCAGGAGAAGCTGAAAGCGCAAAGACTAAGTCTGGTGTGGAGTTGTAATAATGCGACCGGTGCGACCGGGGTCAAGGCACGTTTATTAGGTATAAACTTAATGGCTAATAAACGTGCCTTGACCCCTTTTTTCTTCTAAGCATCCGTCCTTCTAATATATCTTTTGCTTGGGACCATATTACTTGAAATAATTCTGGGGCACTTTCTGCACATATTTGGCTTTCTTGATCCTCTAATTCGTAGACTTTTTTTATAAATTTGGCATCGTGATGCTTGATTATTTTTCCGAAATCATAGTTTTCTGTCGAGAAGTAGATGCCTTCTATAATTGATGTGTCTACACTTTTACGGACAGTTTTTAATAAAGAACAAATAGGTGCCAGACTCCTTTTCATTCTCTCGCAACTATAACTTTGAAAAGATTATGTCCCTAGAAAATAAAGATAGTTGACCTTTTAAACAATGTTACGTTATAACATAACATAACATTATTTAAATGAGAACTGAATTAATAAAAAACAAAATTAAAAAAAATGAATTCAGAATTAATGTGGAAGGAATTAGAAAGAGTTAACTTATCCGATGATTTCTGGAAATCATTAGATGACAATTTCTCTCAATCTTCTTGTAGTCACGACCATGGACAAAATGAGCCTCATTTTCACATGGCAGGCAATTTCTCAATTGCACAAGAAAAAATTAACCAGGCAATTAAAACAGTTTTTGATGAAAATTTTGATGCTGAGAATCAAGAACATCGCGATCATCTAATTACGCTTGCTGCAATTCAAAAAGCTCAAGATCAATTAAGTGGCGGTAATGATTTTATATCACAACGAACCTCGGAATTTAACAAGTATTTTAAAATTTCAGATTCTCTTACGGGAAAAAATATTGCTGGCGAAACCTTTGCAATGCCAAATGCTAGAAAATATTTAGTGCAAAGATTTAAGCTTGGAAGTACTTGGGCAAAAGCTGACGTGATACGTGAAAGCCAAGAAAGCTCACTAACAAAAGCTGGTCAATTGTTGGATCTGGGATTTAAGGATGCTACAGATCCTTTAGTCGAGGTTAGTTCATCAATCTACAAAGCTGCACCATCTCTTGCAGTTGCGGGTTTAACTTTAGGAACGGCGCATTTGATTTTGCGATCTTGCGGTGATCAAGAAAATGCTAATAAGTTACGCGACAATATTGGTGCCTCAACTGAAGCAGCAGCATTCTTTGTTTTGGTAAATGGTGTTTTGGAAAACTTATCTCACTCCTTTATTTTAGCTGCGCCAGCCATAGCGAGTGTTGTAGCTTATGACTCAGCCTACCCAAGACTGAAGCCAATTTATGATTATTGCATGAATTCAAATATAATAGAGGAAGAAACTGCTTCCATTAGCGAGCTAAACTTAGAAATGCTATCTGAAGACGTTGAAAATAACTCACGCGAACTTGAGAGTGAAGATGAGAATAAAATTGATGGATCTTTTGAGAACAAAGATTTTAACAAAACAATTAATCTTTTAAAGCGTGCAAAATCATTGGTTAATGAAGATGATATGTGGGTTGGTTTAAAGAAAAATCAATTAGTTTATCAAGATAATACTATAGAAGATGATTTAAAAAATGGCCTAGAAGACTTTATTCTTGAGCTGGAAGAGAACCCAAATAAACTCAATGAATTGTTACAAGGAAGCCATAAAAAAACTTTGCGCGATAGCTTTGAGATGCTAAAAGCCTACACTAAATTATATGATAATAGAAATCCTGCAAGTGGAGTTAGTCAGTTCCTAAATGAGTTCTGTGATCACTTTTCCCGTGATGCAATTTTACTTACCGAGCCCTCAAAAGAAGCAAAGATGGCAGCATTTTATTCTAAATCTCACGGAGGATTAGTTTCTTTTGAAGAGAGGATTCGAGAATCTTTACCTCATATGCCAACTGGTCAACAAGTTCTTTTAGCTGCAACGGTTATTGGAGGTTTATATTCAGCAAGTGCAATTTACAAATCTGTAACTGGTGAAGAGGAGGTTTACACAGATTATGTTACGAACTTCCCAGATCATCTTTTTGAATGGCTTCATCTAGATCAAATGTATCAAAATATGGGAGGAGGAGCTGAAATAACTGAATCATTCAAAGATTTTTTTGCCGGATTTAATCTAGCCGAAAATTCCACTCATTTAGGAATAGCAGTAGCACCTTTTGCGGTTTATGCGCAAAAGGGATCAAAAATGTTTGATGGTATTACTCACACGCCGGCAAACTATCTTGCTTATGCTGGTGAGTTATCTAACTCTTATATTTCAGCAACAAAAAAAGTAGTGGATAGCTGGTTTAGCAAAGGTCACGCTAGCTCTGTTGCTCCAGAAATTAACAATGTAGAAATTGAAAGAGATGATGTCGATTCTATTGATCTCGAGATCGGATCAAATTTAATTCACAAATCGACGCAAACTGATTTTCCAAAAGATGAAAAGTCCGATGAAGAAGATGTAAGTCCGGTTTATTGTATGTTATCCACGAGTCAGACCACAAATATTGGGACTCCCAGCACAAAACCTAAGAAGGCTTCTCATACAAAATCCACACCATTACATCAGCACGGACCAAATTGTAAACATTTATAAGTTTTAGTTTTGAGTAATAGGAGTAGTAAGATGCAACTTCCGAAAAGTCCGGCGCACCTAAAATAAGAATCTGGAATCTGGGGGTCGGGTCACTTCCATAAACTATAAAATAGTTTAATGGTTTATAGAAGTAACCCGACCACCATCAAAGGTTCTCAAACTACCGATGAGCCATTCTAGATGAACTTAGAACTCACATTGAGGAAATAAATCAGACGATACAGCAAAAAAATTCTATTTTCTAGAATCTATGGATTGTGCTTGTATTTTTGCAAGAGACACTTGTCCTAACCGAAGAACCACATGAAGCATATATGATGAGTAATATGATAGATTTAAAAATAACAAATATTTTTACCTTTTTCATAAGATGTTAGGTTAATTAATGCTTAAAAGCATAAGGACCTATCTTAATAAACTCAAATAGGATAATGTCCCTCTGTTTATAAAAAAGATCTTTGCAGATTTTGCGTTACTAAAGCTTAGTTAAATATTGATTTAAATAAGAGGCAACGTTACTTTATAACATTGCCTTTGCAATTGAATTATAATAAATTTCCATATCTTAATTAAGATGATTGAATGTAAAAACCATGATATCTGTATAAATGAAGCTATTTCTCAAGCTGAATTAATATGTAATGAGCAAAATATACGCTTTACCGATTTACGCAGGAATGTATTTAAAATAATATTGCAAAATCATCGGCCAGCAAAAGCATATGATGTTTTAGAACATCTTCAAGAGAATGATTCCTCAGCCAAACCTTCTACAGTTTATCGTACTTTAGATTTTTTATTAGAACATGGTCTAATTCATAAACTGCATAGCTCTAATAGCTATACGTCTTGTGGTCACCCAAAAAAGCATAGCCAATGCTATTTTTTAATTTGTGATATTTGTAATGAGGCTAAAGAATGTTGTGATAAGAGTTTAACTGTGGCTTTTAATGACATAGCCAGTGCAAATAATTTTAAAGCTAGAAACATTACTGTTGAAATAAGCGGTATCTGTAAAAGATGCAGTTCTAATTGATAACTTCTTCAAAAAAAAGCACTAACATTATTGCTTTGACTACATAAATTATTTTCCCGGCTATCACAACAATCTGGGTATTTAGCTTTAAGTTTTATTGCAAAGCTCAGCATAAGTAATAATCCAGCAAAACCAATAAATATCACTTCAAATATTTCAAATGTACCAGACAAAAAAAATGATGATCTTGGTCCATTTGCAGTTATTCCAACCAAAGTTCTAAAACCAATTAAGCTTCCTAGCAATGGTAGTCTACAGCAAAGTATATGTATGAAGCTACATCCATTAATTAATGAATAAGTAAGTTTTTTATACATAAAATTTAATTAGCTTTTATGTTAATACAAAATTAATTGGCACAATAATCCTGTATTGTTGATTCTTATTCGTCAAATCAGTCAGTAAATTTTGGACGTTAAATCGCTACTTTTTAAGGTTCTTAAAGCGTTATTATCTAAAATTGAGTAGCCACTTGAATGGTAAATTCCAGCATTAATTACATTTCCTTTAAAATCCGTAACTACGCTTATCTCTAATTCCCCCTGGTAATTTCTTAATTTTGCTATTCTTGGATAAGGTGGAAGAGTATTTCTCTTTGATCCAATTTGATAAGTTTCTTTACTGTAAGAAAGATCTTTGATTATTTTCTCTTTTTTGTTTGGCTCATTATCTAGATTATCATCCTGTTTTATTTCTTTCTTCATCTTTTTGAGCTTCTTTAATTTCTTATCAGTTTTAATCTGTTTTTTATTAATTGTTTGATTAGATGCTTCCTGCTTAAAAGAAGAAATGATGTTAAAAGTGATAGCAGTGTCATTTTTTACTTTCTTTAAATCATCATTAAGGGCAATAATTGCCAAAAATATAAGAAGATGGAATGATAAGGATAAAAACCATGAAATGTTATGTTTTATAAGTTTTTTAAACACTATTTCATGGTCTACCTTTTACTAAAATGAGCTTTTAAGACCAACCATAATTGAACGTCCGGCAAGAGGAGCTTGATCTTTCAAGTATGATACATGGTTACGAGCCTCTTCATTAAGTAAATTTGTGGCTTTGATATATAATATAGAGCTTGTAGGGCCAACATTTATCTCATAAGTTGTGCTTGCATTAAGCATCATATAGCCATCAGTTTTACTTTCATATTCTGATACATGATTTTGAGCAAAAGTATAATCTGCATCCATGCGTAAACCAATTTTCTGATATTGATAAATTGCACTACCACCAACGCGAGGTGGAGAAATACGAGGCAAAGGATCGCCTGTATTACTATTACGGGCCTCTACATAATCACCACGAATTTCAAAATTTAACTTATGAGCATTTGCATCATAAGCAGTAAATCCAGTTTTTATTTCTGCCCCATAAAAATCTGCCGGCAAGTTAACATAATTATATATAGGTGATCCTTCGGAATCATTCTGGCCAGTTGGTGATAAGGTAATGAAATTCTGGAATTTATTATAAAATAAATTTACTTCACCAGTTAGGAATCCAGACTCTTTACGCAAAGATAGATCAAGGCCTTGAGATTTTTGTACATCTAAATCCTTATTTCCTACCTCAAAAGTATTAGTTGCCACATGGCTGCCATTTGAATACAACTCCTGTGCGTTAGGAGCGCGCTGAGTATACGAACCAGAAAGTGCCACGGCATAATCTTTTATAGGACGATAAATTAAACCAAGTGATCCGCTTCCTGTTAAATCATCACGAGATTGAGATGCTCCAAAGTTAGAAGTTTCATCAACATCTATTGTTTGATGATCAAGCCTTCCTCCTACTTGAAAGCGTGTTTTTTTGTCCAAAGCTATCTCTTCAAATATAAATCCTGAATTAGTATTGGTAGTTGTTGGAGGCAAGAATGCCTCTTCCCCTTGTGCTGAGAAATCATTTGATCCTGATTGCAAACCAACAGAACCTTCAAATAAGCCAAGTTTATTATGTACTAATTCAATACGACTATCATAGCCACGATTTTTAAAGACAGTGCCAACTTCGCTGCCTTCAAATTCTGTGTGTTCGTAATCAGAAATACCAAGTTTATATTCTATTTTTTTGATAGATTTTGATGGATCTCTATATTCCCCTGCAAAATCTATTCTTTGCTGCCTCATATCAATAGTTACATCTTCTTCCGCTACTGTGCCATAATCAGTATTATAATTAGTTACAGATGCACCAAAATATCCTTTTTTAAAGAATTTTGAAACTCCAATAGTACCACCTTTACTTTCACTTTGACTATTAATTAACTTACCTTTTGATTCTTCTCCAGATGGAAGTGGGTCTTTTTCTCGCAAATTTTTTGAGCGTGCAAATCCCGGAATTTTTACATTGTCAGTGGAGCGTTTAAATCCATCCATATGCCAAGCGTAACTTCCTAATCCACCTTCTAATAGAATTGATCCAGAACGTTCTTTATTAACAGAATTATAGCGTGTATCTACAGAGCCGGTAATTTTTTCAGCAATTGGCTCATTTGGGATACGATTATCAATAATATTTACCACGCCACCCACCGCTTTTGATCCATAGAGTAATGCAGCTGGACCTCTTATTACTTCTATTTTTTCAACGACAAGAGGGTCAATTCCCACGTTGTGATCAACGCTTGTTCCGGAAGCATCAAGATTATTAATGCCATTTTGTAAAATAGTAATCTGATCACCTTCAAGTCCACGAATAACAGGTCGACTTGCATTTGGACCAAAATATGTGGAACGAATACCGGGTTCTTGAGAAAGGGTTTCTCCGATTGTGGGTTGTAATTTAAGGAGCAGATCGTTACCCGATAGAATAGTTACTGGCTGAATCAATTCTTCAGAAGAATGTCCTAAAGGATTTGCTGTTACAGTTATGGTTTTTAATTTAGTAGGCTTATTTTCTGCAATTGCTTTGGATGCTACAAGAGTAGAAAATATTGTAAATGCAGTAAATATAAATTTAAGATTGTTCATGACTTTTTAAATTGTTCCAGATGAATAAGAATTGTTATGTTATAACGTAACTTGATCTTGTCAATAGAAATGTTATATTGTAACATTATAGATCAATTTTCTTACAAGAGGTATAAATGTTGATCTGTTAGTTTTGCAATTTTTTCTAAACTCACTTGGTTCATTCAGATAGAGTTGGGAAGGATAGATAAAAATAAATGTGTCAAAGTCCTGACAACAGACATCAATTTGGGTAGTATTCTTTATAATATATCACATACGGCACTGAAGCTTTTAGCTTCAATGAAATATTTGGCGGGAGGGATGGCGCGCATTCGCGCTTGCAAACGCAAGATTTTTCTAAATTCAGCTTTGCTTCATTAAATAAAATTATGCTTATTGTCGAACCGCGGGGGAGTCTTCTTTCCCTCCTGAGGAGACATTCTACAAAAAAAAGGTCCAGTGTTTTTAAACACTAGGCCTTTTTTTAGTAGAATGGCTCAGTAAGAGAATCCCATTACTAACTTTTTCTATATGCGGTCACCCTTTAGCAAATAAGACTTTACCAGTTGGTTAAAAAGTTCGTGAATTTTTCCTTGTTGGGGTGAGCGGAGCTTTTTAATAAAAGTCTATTCATTGGAAAATCATAGCTAATGCCTACATTACATATTTTTTATTAAATAACGCAATATCAACTTTTCTTTACTTAATTACTTGCAACTCTCATATCTGTTAGTTAAAATGTCCTTAAGTAATGTTTTAAGGTAAATTCTTTATTTAAAATTAATATGCAAAATCAGAGCTCCTCATCTAAAAAAGACAGAATTGGTAAATATGTTAAAAGCTCTATAGTTAGTGGCGAGTCTTTTAATAGCTATATTCCGAGCAACTTACCACCAGAGCCACCAATTGATATGAGTGAGATTTACCCACTACTCGACAAGGCAAATACCGCCCTTGGAAGATTGGATGGTATTAGTTTGGTTTTACCAGATCCAGCTTTGTTTCTTTATATGTATGTTAGAAAAGAGGCGGTTTTATCTTCACAAATTGAAGGAACTCAATCTTCACTTTCTGACCTACTTCTTTTTGAGAATAATCAACAATCTCCAAATAATTTATTTGATGATGTAACGGAGGTTTCTTCTTATGTGGCTGCTATGAATTATTCAATTGAACGCTTAGAAAAATTACCATTATCGCTAAGGCTCATAAAAGAAGCTCATGTAAAATTAATGAATAATTCCAGAGGTAACAATAAAAACCCCGGTGAGTTTAGAACTTCGCAAAATTGGATAGGAGGATCAAGACCTGGGAATGCACTTTTTGTGCCACCTCCAGAAGAAAAATTAATGGATTGTTTAGATAATCTTGAGAGTTTTCTTCATGATGAAAAGGTAAAAATGCCAATCTTGATCAGGGCAGCAATTGCTCATGTGCAATTTGAAACCATTCATCCATTTTTAGATGGTAATGGCAGAATTGGCAGACTTCTAATAACCTTAATTCTTTGCAATGATGGAATTCTAAAACAACCATCTCTTTATCTAAGTTTATATTTTAAAGCCAACAGGCAAGAATATTACAATCACTTGCAAAATATTAGAGAAACCGGAGATTTTGAATCTTGGATAAAATTCTTTTTAACTGGAGTTGAGAAAACTTCGAATGGAGCGGTAACAACAGCAAAAAATATCATTAACTTATTCAACCAAGATTCAAACCTAATTGAAACATCTGATAAATGCACGCCAGCAATTTTGGCAATTTATAAATATTTACAAAAAAGCCCGATTACCAATACAGGCAAAATAAAAGAAGAGTGTAAAATCTCCCTACCAACAATTATTCGCAATATGGAAAGTTTGGAATATCTTGGAATCGTCGAAGAGGTTACCAAAAAAGAACGCCACAAGATATTTATCTACAAGAAATATCTAGAAATTCTAAATGATGGTGAGCCAATCGGTAATTATAGGTTTTAGTAAAAAATGAATAATAAGCATATTTCCTAAGTTTAACGCAAAACCAAGAAAAATAATTTCACGCTTTCTACATAATTATGGCCAATTGCAGATCATAAATATGATTGGCAAAAAAATGCTAGAATAAAATTCAGACTAGCTTCTGCAGATTTAGAATATAATCTTCAATTACATATAGTTTTTATTGTGTTAGTCATGTTAGAATCATAAATTCTTTACGATGAAGATAAGAAATATAATCAAATAAAAACAACATATAAGGTTCCAAGAAAATTTTATGATAGTGAGCTGGATAAGATGATAACAAGATATGAAGATGGACTATTCTTGGATAAAAAAACTCATTTATTCTCAAAAAAGTTACAAGAAAAAAGTTTTTCGCAATTGATAAAAATATTAAATCAAGTCAAGAGTGAACTGAAAAATTTAATAAAATGCATAAAAATTAAACCTTGCAGAGAAGATATGTCCTATTTGTAATTTAAAATTCGAGTGGCGTAAAAAATGGTCAAAAAATTGGAGTGAGGTTAAATATTGCTCTAAGAAGTGTGCTAAAAATTCAAAACAAGACAAAATATAACAATTAAACTAATTCTTAGTCTTAAATTAAAAAACCATTTTTTTATTACTAAATTTTTGTAAGAAACAAAATCTATAATTAAGTTACATATATATCCTATAATTATAACAACTAAAGCTAACTTGAAATTTATCAACAAACATAGCCAAGATATAAGAGCTACTATATTACTTAATATCAAAAGCCTATTACTGATTTTATCTTGCAAAATGGCATAAGAAAAATGCATTCCTGAAATGAAGCTTAAAATAATAGCTCCATAGGATATAAGAATTAAAGATATGTCAATTGTAAAAAAATGAGTAGTTTTTGTAAAACCAAGATATGTTAAAAATAAAAATGGAATACTTCCGCAGTATGTTAAAATTTTGGTTAATTGTTCTTTTTTCATATTTTTCTTAAGGTTAAATTAATTCTACGATCAAATTGATTTGAAGGATAAATCTTATCAATTCCATGATAAATTAATCTAGACTGTCCACTCATCATTAAAACATCGCCATTATTTAACTTTATAGATCTAGTTTTATCCGATCTTTTCAAACCACCAAAACGAAATAATGCGCTATTACCAATAGAAATGGATAATACTGGATAAGAGAAATCGTTTTCATCATTATCAATGTGAAGACCCATCTTAGATTTACTGTCGTAATGGTTTATTAAACAGCAATCTGGCGATATTTTCAAATTTGTTACTTTATGCCAAATATCTAAAATATCATTACTAACTTTAGGCCATTTTTGTTTTGTATCTGGATGATTTGATTGATATCTATAACCACCGATTTTATCAGAAACCCAGCCAACATTTCCCATATTACTTATTTTAACAGAAAGCTCTTTACCAGTTTTTGGCATAGTTGGCCTAAATAATGGAGCGTTTATAAGAGCAAAATTAATATCCTGCCTCAATATATCAATTTGCTCCTCAGATAGATAATTGGGAAAGTAATCTAATCCTTGGATGATTTTCATTTACTAAAAATTAGCGATTTTAAGTTTTTAAAATAATAACAATGAAAATTTATTTTTATAAGTTAAAATTGAGTGAAATTCTTATAAAAACAAATAAATACCAGTGAGCTCAATAATAGCTATATTAGGAGATCAATTAAATCTCAATATATCCTCTCTAAAAAATTGCGATAAAGAGAAAGATATAATTTTAATGTGCGAGGTATTTGATGAATGCACGACCCCAAAACATCATAAAAAGAAAATTGCATTTATATTATCTTCTATGCGTCACTTTGCTGATGAGTTAAAAGAATCAGGATTTAATATTTCTTATGTAAAGCTTGATGACCAAAAAAATACTCACTCTTTTAAATCTGAAATATTAAGATTTTGTAAAAAGCATAATACTAATAATGTAAAAGTAACTCACCCAGGAGAATATAGGGTTTTGCAAAGTTTAAATTCTTTAACAGCAGAAAACATTGATTTGCAAATCCTTGAAGATGATCGCTTTTTATGCTCAAGAGATGAATTTGAAGATTTTGCTAAAAGTAAAAAATCTTTTCTAATGGAATCATTTTACCGCCAAATGAGGATAAGATATAATATTTTAATGGATCGCGGCAAGCCAATTGGAGGAAAGTGGAATTATGATTCAGAAAATAGGAATCCACCAAAAAAAGGATTGCAGATTCCAGGCCACTACCAAAATCAACCTGATGAAACAACTAAAGAAGTTCTAGATTTAGTCAATCAAAAGTTTGGTGATCACTTTGGCGATATTGAGCCTTTTTATTTCGCTATTAATAGAAAACAGGCAGTTTTGGCTCTTCAAAAATTTATTGATGAAAGATTAGAAGATTTTGGAACTTATCAAGATGCAATGATAGAAGATGAGGATTTTATGTTTCACTCTCATATTGGTTTTTATCTAAATAATGGCTTATTAGATCCCTTAGAAGTAATTAAATTAGTAGAAGAAGAATATAAGCAAGGCAAAGTCAATATTAATTCAGCTGAAGGCTTTATTAGACAGATTTTAGGCTGGAGAGAGTATATTAGAGGGATTTATTGGCTTAAAATGCCAGAATATAAAGAATTAAACTTCCTAAATGCAAAAAATAAATTACCAGAATTTTACTGGGGTGGTGATACAAAAATGAATTGTATTAAGGAGTGTGTTAGAAATACTAAACAAAATTCTTATGCTCATCATATTCAAAGATTGATGGTTTTAGGAAATTTTGCTTTAATTTCTGGTGTTAATCCACATGAAGTTAATGAATGGTATTTAATTGTATATGCTGATGCTTATGAATGGGTAGAATTACCAAATGTTTCAGGAATGGTATTATTTGCTGATGGAGGAATTTTGGCAACAAAGCCATATGCGGCAAGTGGTTCTTACATCAATAAAATGTCAAATTATTGCAAAAACTGCTCTTATAAAGTAAAAGAAAAAAATGGTGAAGAGGCTTGTCCATTTAATTATCTTTATTGGAATTTTTTGTTAGAAAATAAGTCAGTTTTAGGTAAAAATTACAGAATGACGATGATTTATCGAGTTTTAGAGAAATTTGATAAAAATAAGATAAAAAATATTAAAAATGATTCACAAAAGTTTTTAAATCAAATTTATAATAAATAATGAAAATGTATAAAATAACAATAACATTGCTATTTCTAATAACTTTTAACTCTTTTAGCTTGGCAGCAAATATGACAGTTTCAAATGCACATTTACTGCCTGGTTTTCATCACCAACTAAACCTAACTCACCAAAGATAATTAATAAAATTGAAGAATTGTTATGATATCAAGCGACAATAAAGCTAAAAATGTTTTAGGAACAAAATTAGAGCCATGTTGCTTTGAACCAAAAACAGGTTTTTATAGAGATGGCTTTTGTAATACTGATCATAACGACCATGGCAGGCATATCATTTGTGCCATTATGACAGATGAATTCTTGGAATTTAGTAAAAAGATGGGCAACGATCTCGTAACCCCAATTCTTGAATACGACTTTCCTGGCCTAAAGTCAGGAGATAAATGGTGCTTGTGTATTTTAAGATGGAAAGAGGCTCTAGAAAATAATATTGCTCCTAAGATAATTTTAGAAAGATGTCATCAAAAATGCCTTGAATATGTTTCAATTGAGGATTTAAAAAATAATGCCAAATAAATATCAGCACACAACCAAATTAATTTCAGTTTTTTATGATGGAGATTGTCAATTATGTAGCAAGGAAATAAAATTTTATCAAAAATTAGATAAAAATTCTAAATTTGATTGGATTGATATTAATCAAAATAGAGATATTTTGAATAAATATGGTCTAAATTATATTGATATTCAAAAAATATTTCATGTAATTGATAAAAAAGGATATGTTAATAAAGGTGTAGATGGCTTTCTGATCATTTGGAGAGAGCTAAAATATTGGAGAATTTTATATTTTGTTGTAAAGCTGCCGATAATAAAGCAGGTAGCGGATATTTTTTACAATTATTTTGCCAAATGGCGTTTTAAGAAAAAATGTAATTGCTAAATATCTATTAATAATAGCTATCTTTTTCTAGGACTTTTCCTTTAAATAATTTATAAACAAATAATGTATATCCAAGAACTATAGGGAAAGATATTATTAGGGTTATAAAAACTAATTCTAATGATTTAGCAGGAGCTGCCAAATCCCATATTGTCAAATTATTAACTATTATATAAGGCCATAAGCTATAGCCTAAACCGATAAAAGATAAAATAAATATTGAAACAGTAAGTATAAATGGCTGATAGTCTTTGTCTTTAGAAAGGGAATCAAATATTTTAAGCCAACAAAAAATAGTAATAAGCGGTATTGGTAGAAGTAGGAAAAAATTAGGTAACGAAAACCACTTACTAGCAATTTCTGGATATTGAATTGGCGTTTTAAGACTGACCATTAATACAAAAAGACCTAATATAAAATTTAGCGGTTTTATAATGTTTTTGGCCCACTTTTTGGTTGGGTCTTCGGTTTTTAATATTACCCAACTTGCTCCAAGAACAGCATATCCAAAAACTACCCCAAAACCAGTAGTAATGCTAAATGATGTTAACCAATCAAATGAACCTCCGACAAATTGCATATTTTTAACTTCAAAACCCTCAATCAAAGAGCCAAGAATTAGTCCTTGAGAAAACGCAGCTAATATCGATCCAAAGGTAAATGAATAATCCCAAATCCAACGACTTGCCTTTGCTTTCATTCTAAACTCAAAAGCAACTCCACGAAACATTAGGGCAAATATTAGCAGCATTAATGGTATATAGAGTGCCGGTAATAATATCGAATATGCAGTTGGGAATGCTGCAAATAGTATTCCTCCCCCATAAATTAGCCACGTTTCATTCCCATCCCAAACTGGAGCAATAGAGCTCATCATCTTGTTTTTACTTACATCGTCTGGCGCAAAGGGAAAAATAATACCAACACCTAGGTCAAAGCCATCTAAGATAACATATAATACTATTCCCAAAGCTATTAATAATGCACAAATAGCAGTTATATCAATCATTCTTGCTATCTTTTGTGGTTAAATGAGTAGTGTGAGTTGCGACTTTTAGCCACTTCTCATTCTTCTCAAAATCATATCCTTTCTTTACTAATCTTGAAGAATAGTAAAGAAATGATATTGTCAATAAAGAATAAATTACAACAAATGACATCAAGCTAACAAAGACAACTTCTGGATTTACTGGAGATAAAGAATCTTTGGTTTTTAAGACCCCATATATTAACCATGGCTGTCTTCCAATCTCAGTTACCCACCAACCTGAAATTGTAGCAACTAATCCAAGCGGGGTGCATATCATGCATAATTTGTGAAACATGTGGTTGCTATATAATTTTTTTCTAAATCTTAAAATGGCACCGGTAATTGCTATTAGAAGAAATAAAAATCCAAGTCCAACCATCACTCTAAACCCAAAGAAAACCGGTAGTATTGGCGGTCTTTCTTCTTTTTTAAATTCGTTGAGTCCCTTTAGCTCTCCATCAAAATCATGAGTTAGTATAAAACTAGCTAATTTTGGTATTTTGATTTCATATTTATTTTCTTCATTTTCTTCATCAGGAATTGCAAAAAGAACTAATGGAGCTCCTTTTTTTGTATTCCATAACCCTTCCATGGTAGCAACTTTTGCAGGCTGATATTCTTTAGTATTCAATCCATGTAAATCTCCTAAAAATATCTGCAATGGAACTAGACAGATTAGTGCCAATAAAGACACTGAGAGGCCTTTCTTTGCAGTTTCAATTGATGTCTTTTTAATTAAGAAATATGATGAAATACCTGCAATCATTAACGAAACTGTTATATAAGAAGCGGTTAACATATGAGACATCCTGTATGGAAAAGAAGGATTGAATATAATTTTGATCCAGCTTTCTGGGTGAATTATACCATCTATAATTTCAAATCCTTGTGGGGTGTGCATCCAAGAATTTGCAGCAATAACCCAAAATGCTGAATTATGAGTTCCTAAAACAACAAAAATAGTTGCAAATAAATGCACAGGTTTTGATACTTTATTCCAACCAAATATCATTACTCCAATAAATGCTGCTTCTAAGAAAAAAGCAGTCATTACTTCTATGCCAAGTAATGGGCCAATGACAGGACCCGCGATATTAGAGAATACGCTAAAGTTTGTTCCAAATTGATACGCTAATGGAATTCCGGTAACGACACCTATGCCGAAGGCTAAGGCAAATATCTTAACCCAGAATTTATAAAGATTTAAATATTCTACTTTTTTGGTTTTAAGCCAAGATATTTCAAGGATAAGTAGAAAAAGGCCAAGACCAATATTCATTGTTGGCCATATTATATGAAAAGAGACTGTGAAGGCAAATTGTATTCTAGATAATAATTCTAAGCTATTAAGTATTTCCATTTAAAAGTAAGTATATTGTTATATCTGACTAAGCAAAGTATAATATTTTAATTTTTGTTGCAATGGTTTTTTAAGCTTTCATTTTAGACTTCAAAGAAAATCCACCTTCTACTTTTATTACTTGTCCAGTAATCCAGTTATTTTCTGGATTAAGTAGAAATGAACAAGCTCTTGCAATATCACCAACATTACCAATCTTACCCAAAGCATGCATTTTATTAGATGCTTGTAACATTGTTTCATTTTGAGTTATCATTTTACTTAAATTAGTATCAGTTAAGCTTGGCGCTACCACATTAAATCTAATATTTCTTGATGCGTAAGTGCATGCTGCTGACCTGGTTAAGCCTTCAATTGCTGATTTTGCCGCAGATATTGCTTCATGATTTGCAATTCCAATTGATGCTGCCACAGAAGAAATTAAAATTACAGATCCTCCATTATTCATATATTTTCCAGCTCCTCTAGTAATAGCAAAGCTTGTGGTAAGATTTTTATGAATCACATCTAAATATTCTTCAAATTTGGTTTGATGCGCAGCTTTTAGTAAGATTGAACCAGAAAAATTAACTACCCCATCAATTGAACCAAATTTTTCTTTTGCTATTTTAAAAATATTTTCTACTGAATCAAAATCTGACAAATCTGAGCATATTTCAAAATCATAACCAAATTCCTCTTTAATTTCTTGAGCCTTTTGTTTATCTCTCGAGGTAAATAACACATTGCAATTGAAAAGTTTTAATTTTCTGATTAGATCTTTCGCGATCGTTGATGTTCCTGCAAAAATAAGGTAATTTTTTTGATCAAATGCTTTCATAATTTTTTTAGTTTAATTTAAATAATACTTCATTTCTTTTAAAAAAAGGTAATGTCCAAGGGTGATTATAATATGCTCTAATAGTATTTTGTAAATCTGCCTTAATATTTTCTAGTTTTATTTTTTTAACCAAAATTTCTTGATATTCTTCAAAATTATCATCGCTAGATCGGCCAGAAAAGGTAATAGCAATAAATCTCTGATTTTCTATATTCTCAATTTTGATATTTTCATCATTTGGTTTTGGTAAATTTTCTTCATTAAAATCTGCAGGCATAGCAAAAGACATAGACATTTTACTATTTTTATTTTCTTTAAAAACAGGTGTTGTCATTTTTATTTCCTGATTCTGTTCATTTTCTCCTGATATAAAGTTAAATAATTTTCTAAATGGCTTATTTTCAGAATCATTTGTATTAATTGAGACTTTGGCCAATAACAATTCTTTATATTCTCGAATTTCAATATTATCAGTTAATTTCTTTTTAACCTCATAGGGAGTTATAGAAGCAGACATTGCATTGCTTGAAAAGATTAAGGAAAATAGTAGCAAAAATTTTATCATAGATTTCATTTAAATTCTATTATCTTCTTTTATACTATATAAAGTTATAAATTTCATCCATAAATGTTTTTACTTTATCAAGTGAAGCATTGTTTAGAGTAAAGATATGATGATCTGTTTTTAGAGTTTGTCGTGCTTGGCGTTTCTACTGAAAATAGATTGATGAGTGGTTAAAATATCGGGGTCAAGTCTCTTGTTTAAAGTATAAAGATTGATTTTTTGTTTTTACAACTCTTTCTAAATTCATTTCATTTATTAAGAAAGAGTAGGGAGGGATAGATAAAAAAAGCTCTTAGTGCTTCAAAGCGCTACCGCCTTTGGCTTCGAGTCCAAATTACTCAACAGAATTATTAATCGTTTCTGCGTCATTTGTCGAACCCCGCGTGGGAGTCTCAAGCCCTCCCGAGGAGCCATTCTACAAAAAAAAGGCCCAGTGTATTAAACACTAGGCCTTTTTTTTGTAGAATGGCTCCTCGGGAGGGATTCGAACCCCCGACCAATTGATTAACAGTCAACTGCTCTACCACTGAGCTACCAAGGAATAACTCTTCTCGTAAATTATACGAGGAGCGCAACTTAATTTATGTTGTTTATAAATGCAAATAAAAAAACCGAGGCTGAATTGAATCAACCTCGGTTTGGAGGGGGTCTTTAGTGTAGTTTTATCTTCTATCTCCAAAGAATTGAAGAAGCATGATGAATAGGTTAATGAAGTCAATGTAGAGTCTTAGTGCACCTAAGATAGCGGCTTTATTTGCAGCTTCACCAGCTCCACCTAAGGCGTAGAATTGTCTTTTAATACTTTGGGTATCGTAAGCGGTGAATCCTACGAAGATTAAAACTCCGATGAATGATACTGCGAAGTGAAGTGCCGAGCTGTGTAAGAATATATTTACTACTGAAGCAATAATAATTCCAATTAGGCCCATGAATAAGAAAGAACCTAAGCTAGTTAAATCTTTCTTCGTTGTATAACCATATATACTCATCGATCCAAAAACTGCTGCGGTAATGAAGAATACTCTAGCCACACTAGATGAAGTATAAGCTACTAATATCCATGAAATTGAAGCGCCCATCAATGCAGCAAAGATCCATAAATATGTTTTGGCTTTTTGAGCTGAGATAGAGTTGATTCTTGCATTGATAAAAATAACGAAACCAAGTGGAGCAAACATTATTACCCATCTAAGTGGAGTAGAATAAATTAAATGTAGTAATGATGGGCTGTTAGCAACTAAAAATGCTACTGCGCCTGAAATAACTAGTGCAATTGCCATTAGATTATAAATTTTGGCCATGTAATCACGTAGAGCAGGGTCGAAAGTAGAGCTGCTTGTTCTTGCAGCAGCAGAAGAAAAGAAACTCGTTTTGTTATTGAAATTTGACATCAAAACCTCATATAGTTAATAAGTGACTTCCAAATGGAGTCATAGATAACATACTATTTAATCTAGTTATTAAATTTTTCAAGTAATGAATTTAGAAGAAAAGAATTCAAAAAAAATTATAGCACTTACCGGCCTTATGGGTTCAGGGAAAACTACTATCGGTTCTAAAATAGCTCAAAAACTATCTTATTATTTTATTGATTCAGACCAAGAAATAGAAGATCAAGAGGGATGCTCTATTAGCGATATTTTCTTTTCCAAAGGAGAGAAGTATTTTCGTCAATTAGAAAAAACTGTTATTAAAGAAATAATTAGTCGCGATGAAGAAGTCGTTTTGTCTCTTGGTGGGGGTAGTTATATGGATGACGAAATAAGAGAGCTATTATCACAAAAGGCTACTACAATTTGGCTTCATGCTTCTATTGACACGATCTTATTTAGAGTCGGCAATAAAACATCAAGACCTTTACTTAATAGTGATGGAAAAACTAATAATAAGAGAAATATTCTAGAGGAATTATCGATTAAGAGAAACCCAATATATGCAAAAGCGCAATATAAGTTCGACACTACAAATGATAATCATGAAAATTTAGTAGATAATATAATTAACGCAATCAAGGTATGATAGAAAAAGTATCCGTAAAGATTCCAAATAATAATTACGATATTCTAATTGGAAAAGATTCTACTAAGGAATTAGGCGGGTTTTTAACAAGTAACAATTATAGCAAGATATTCCTCGTTACTGATCAAAATATTTCGCAATATCACTTATCATATATTCAAAATATTATTGATAAAAGTGGCGTTGATTATTCAACTATTGTTACGGAAGTTGGTGAAAAAATTAAGTCATTTAAATATCTTGAAAAACTAACTGACGAAATTTTAAGTAAGGGTGTTGATAGAAAATCATTAATAATTTCTTTTGGTGGTGGGGTAATAGGTGACTTATCAGGCTTTGCCGCATCAATCTTAATGCGTGGAATTGATTTTGTTCAGGTGCCAACAACTTTGTTGGCTATGGTGGACAGCTCTGTTGGTGGAAAAACCGCGATTAATTCTTCATTAGGAAAAAATCTAATAGGAAGCTTCTATCAGCCAAAATTAGTAATTTGTGATATTAGATATTTAAAAACTCTCTCCAGCAGACAATTCTTGTGTGGTTATGCTGAAGTTATCAAATATGGTTTCATAGAAGATAAAAAATTATTTAAATATCTAAAAGATAATCACGAAAATATTTTTAAATCAAAAGAAGAAGAGTTAATTTATATAATTAAAGAATCGTGCAAGATAAAAGCCGACATAGTTACAAAGGATGAAAAAGAAAATGGTGTTAGAGCGCTTTTAAATTTCGGACATACTTTCGGACATATATTCGAAACTGAAGCTCATTATTCAAATAAAATTCTTCACGGAGAAGCAGTTGCGCTAGGAATGGCAATGGCAGCTGACATGTCTGTGAATCTTGGTTTTTTAGCACAAGAAGAATGTGACGAAATAGTTTCTTATCTACAAGAATGTGGCTTTATATTAGATGTTGAGGAATTTGGATTTGAATTTAGTAGAAGTAATCTCATAACACATTTATTCAAAGATAAAAAAGTAGAAAATAAGCAACTTACATTTATCTTATTAAAGAAAATAGGGGAAGCATTTATTGAAAAAGATGTAGATCTTTCAGAGTTTGAGAAGGTTTTAGACGAATATTTGCTATAAAAAGAAGGGGTCAGACCCCTAGGGGTCTGACCCCTTTGAAATAATATAAATTAGTTATAGATTTCTTACTTTCTAGTTTTAGAATCAACTCAATAACTACCTACAGACGCCTGCGTGATGGAATTGGTAGACATAACGGACTTAAAATCCGTGGGGCTCCGGCCCTTGCCGGTTCAAGTCCGGCCGCAGGTACCATTCTTAATAATATCTTCTTAAGTATAATGAGTTTTATCAAGAAAATTTCCAGGATCTTTTCTTTTTTGATTATACTTTCTTCCTTATCCTCGTGTGAAGAAGGATGCTTCACCTCAGACCAATTCGACTCATATTCCGAAACAGTAAATGCCAATCCAAGTAATGACGGCATTAAAGAAATCAGCATTCTTAAAGATTTTGCTAATTGGCATGAAACAGATTTAAGATCAAATGGTGACGAATTCCTCATAAGAATAACTGGCAGCTGGACCCCTTGGGGTGGCTCTAGCATGAGCACTTCTACTCTAGAGACTTTGCCAATTTGTAGTATGTGTGCTAGAAAAAACGATGGTACAAGCCCAAACTGCATATGTTTAGAAGGAGATAGACCATTAGCTTACCCAGGAAAAATATGTGACCCAGGAAACTATTCACACGAAAATGATCCAACAGCATGTACATGCACTACAGATCCATCTGAGGGTTATAATGTTGATCCAGAGCTTAATCTGGCCTATTCAGAAGCCGTTCATTACAGCGCACTAAATTATTATGAAAAGGACGGAACAGTTAAACTTGCTGATCATCAATCCAGATGTAAGTTTACTCAAGGAGCTGGACTATATATAGGGTTGTTTGGCCCAACTGGTACTCTTATTCCAGATAGAGTATATCATCTATATTCACCAACAAAAGTTTGTAACGTAATTCCAAACGACGAAGGAGAATGCCTTGACTCTTCAGGAGAAGACAAAACTTCTTATCAATTTTCAAGTAAAAATGCCAGAATATTCATACGCGACGATAATGCTGGAAATTTGGGTACAGACACATACACGGAAGATGACACATACCATACTTCAAATGAGGTTGTAAAATTTAAGATTTATGATGAAGAATATACTAATAATTTTGGCCAATATAATCTGCAAATCCTTCGAGGAATCGGGGACTCAAGTGACAGATCTCAAGTTGGTTTATTAGAATATATGGTGCGCTTGATAGAAGACGCAGTTCTTGGAGAGATTAACGGTAATGATGAAAGAGTCGGTGGAATTATAGAATTTATGTATAAAGCAATTGTGCAGGATTCAGGCTTCATGGGATTCTTAAAAATGTGCTTAATTCTCTACGTTGCAATTTACGGCATGGCTATACTTTCTGGTGTCGCAGAGATTAGCAAAAAAGAAATAATGTCGAGAATATTAAAGATTGGATTAGTTTTATTATTCACTAGTAGTAACAGTTGGCAATTATATAACGACATAGTCGTAGGCTTTTTCTTAGATGGCATGAATTCTGTAATTACTATGATAAATAGCCTTTCTATTCAGGCTTTGGACATAGATAATTCAAGCGCTATTCTCGGCGCCCAAATGGATAGATCTAGTAATGTTAGTAGTTCAACAAGATTTACCTATATCGACAATACCATAATTATGTTAATGTCGGAAGCTGTAGCCGCGAAAACATTCGGCCTAATTTTGGCATCTCCGTTTGGTATATTATATGTCATTGTAATTTACGCCCTCATAGGAATCTTCATTGCCATCATGGCATATGCTGCAACAGTATATGTAATAAATGTTTTGAAAATTATTTTTGTATTAAGCCTAGGGCCATTATTTATTGTATTTGTCTTATTTGGGCAAACATCTCAAATGTTCAAGAACTGGATTTCCTTCTTAGCCGGGAGATCGATGGAGATAATTATCTTGTTTTTGGTCTTATTTAATTTTGTTGTTCTCCTAAACACAACTTTCATTGAAATGTTCTCTTACACTACATGCGTTGAAACACTGGATCTCTACTTATTCAAAATTCCTTATTTACATTCATATGCCAACAGATCATTAATGGAATGGACAGTATATTTCATGAAAATATTAGGCTTAAGTTTCATGACTTACCTAGTTCTTGAAAAAGTAGGTGATATTGCAGGGCAACTAATATCTGTTGGTGGAGCTGGAAACCAAAGTTCTTCAGGAGGATCAAGAGGTAGATCAGGATTTGCACTAGCTTCAAAATTCATAAGTGGTGCTGCTGGAGTTGCCGGAGAAGCCGCTGGAAAAGCTGCACTTGTTTCAGGATATGCTGGCTTAGCCGTTGGAAAAGGAGCTTCCGTAGTTGCAAGAGAAAGTGGGCTATCAGGTGCAATGTCAGGCGCGGCAAGATCTATCGGTAGAGCGACAGGTCTATCTCAGGCTTCTAAGGCGATAGGACATAGAATTCCTCTTAGTATCAAAAATCCTAGAGAATTTATCAGAGATCAAAAATATAAAGGTATTATCTCTAGAGCCAAAAAAGATGTTGAGAGACAATCTGGTGGTCTTGTTGGAGCAGAAAAAGATCAAGCAATAAGAAGTAGAGCTCTAGCTATTTTTGAAAATAGTAAAATGAATGATAAATTAGCTAATAAGGCAAAAATTGGTAAAGGCGAAATGCATACTCATAATATGCTTGGAATGGGTTATGAAACTTTCGCAAAGTCTTTGCATAGAGAAATGGTTGAAAAACCATTGATGAATGAAATAAAGAAACAAGCTAAGGAGATGCAAAGCTCTAGAAATCCAGGTGGGCCAATGTTTGGTAAGGAAATGAAAGCTGAGCTAAATAAATTTGCTATAAAATGGGCTGATAAAGAACTAGCTGGTGGCTCGGATGCTGTTAGAGGTATGTTAGAGAATAAAAGTGACATTAATAGATCTAAATTTGAGTTCCAGCTAAATAGGAAGATTGAAAATAGCTCAAGACTAGATGCCGCCACAGCTGGGAAAGCATTTTATGGTAAACCTGAAAAACTAAACGCGTTTTCATCACATTTACAAGATTTGAAAAATGATCAAAATTCTCGAACTGCTAGGCTTGATGAAGAAAGAGATAAATATAAAGGTAGGTTAGCGCCAATCAGAGAAATTAGAAAAGCTGCTGGCGCAGTATATAGAGGTGCTAGATCAATGACTACTGAAAATTACAGACCAGATCTTGCCCAAAAGAATTTGGCTAGAGGTCTTGAAAATCAAAAAGTGGCCAAAGAAGGAACTATGGGGCAATATATAGGTAATAAACTTAACTTAACTAATAAAAGTAATGCAACAGCCGCCGGAGCTGCGATGATCAAGAAGGCTCTTCCCAAAATTTCACTAGAGGCCAAAAATGCTTCCGATAGAAGTAAAGTAAAAAAACAAATGGCTGCTAAAGTAGCTGATGCGACTAAAGAATTTGGTAAAGTAGGGGCTTATGGTGCAGTAAATGCTGCTTTATTACCATCTAGAATGCTTCAAAGAAGTATGGGATACAATCCTAAGAAACTTGAGACAGACAAGCAGAAACTTGCGTCGGAAAAGAAGGAATGGATGGGAAAGCAAAAGGGTCCAGAAAAGGTTAAAGAGCAGAAATGGCAGAGGGAGCAGGAAAGTAAGACAAAGGCAAAGGAACAGGAAAAGGAAAAGGAAAAGGCAAAACCAGAACTTATAAGAACTGACAGAAAAACAGCTCTTGATCAACAGGCAAATCAAGCTAGATCAACTTTACGAGACAAGCTTTCATCATCCAATGAAAATAATGTTAATAAAACTATTGGAAGTAAGTTTTTCTCAGACAGAAATGTTGATGCGACTTTGGTAAAAGATTTAGATTCAAAGGGTAAAGAGCAGTATGACGATAATGGCAAATTAAAATATAAAGAAGATTTTACACGACATAAGTCTGATTTAACTACAGATAAAGAAGGCTTAAAATATGCGCAAGTTGAGGATAAATTTAAAGATAAAGGCGATCTAGAAAAAGAGAGACAAGCTTTTGAAAAAAATAGACTGGACAGAGGAACAATGCAATCGCAGTTGGCTAAAGAAGCAGTTTCATCACTAGATTCAAAATCTGTAACAGATTTAAAAGATTCACAAGGAGCTGGGCTTGATAGAATGGTCAAAGGAGATAACGATAGTGCTTTTGAGAAAGCAGCAAGGCTACAACATATTAATGGAGAATTGAAGTTAGGTGAAAAAGACTTCAAAAAAGACTTAATGGAAAAATTCAATGCCGAAGTTAATAAAGATATAGATGAAACAAGCGCAAAAATCAAAGGCGCTGTTGAAAGAAAAGATGCCGAAGCATACAAATCTAGCATGAAAGAGCTTGAATCTATAAAAAAATCAAAAGCATCGGTATTTTCTGACTTTGAAGATAAAGAAGCTGGTGATGATAAATATAAAGATTTCTTAGATAAGCATATAAAAGACGCCACAAAGGATATGCAAAATAGAATAAATGGTAAAACAGGAAAGCCAGGTCAGGATGAATCAGCTAAAGAGGATCCAAAACCAGTAACACCTGAGAAGAAACTGTCTAAGGAGGAAGAGTTTAAGAAAGAAAAAGCGGCTAATGATGCAATTTATCTCAATGACCAGGATCTTGCTGACAAGCTTGCAAATATCGATAAAGAAAAAGCAGATAATGATAAGAAGATGGAAGAAGATAAAGATAAAGATGGTAGTGGAATGACGATTGTGCCAAAGAAAGGAGAAGGCAATCCAGATAAAGACGATGATGATTCTAGAGATCCAGATCACGACGAAGATAATGGGGGTCCTGACGATGACGATGACGATTCGGACAAATCTCCGGATCATAAACTTGTTTCGGATAAGTTAAATGAACTTCAAGAGGCAAAAAGGATTTTAGAAGGCAGAATAAATGAGTTAAAGGCAAATATTCAACAGAAAGAAAGTGAGATAAATGCTTTAGATCCAAAGAGTCCTGAATATTCGGCTGACCTTAGTAGACTTACTTCTGAAAAAGACTCGATGGTTAGTGAGCATGCTGAAAAAGAGCCTCAGATTGACAATATTGATGGGCGTATTAGCCAAAGGGATGTAGTGGAATAATTAATTATTGGCGCCACACAAAAATACTAGATACTGTCTAGCTATTACAGCCTTTTTCCTCTTGACATCAATGGTTAATTTATTCTAAAGTCATCAGCTCGTTTTGGTTCTATGGCAGACGTAGCTCATTTGGTTAGAGCGCCAGATTGTGGTTCTGGAGGTGGCGGGTTCGAAACCCGTCGTTTGCCCCATTAGTTTATAGGTTTTACACATATATGGATATTTTAATCCTCGCGATCATTGCCTTTGTTATTATTTTTAGATTAAAAAGCCAACTCGGCAATGTTGACGAAGAAGAAAAGATGGCTGTTAAGAAGAAGCTTCACGAAAAGATGCGCGCAATCCAAAAAGACATTTTAAATCAGACTCAAGAAACTGTAAAAAAAGTTAGTGATATTTCTGAAAAGAATGAAGAAGTAAAAAATCAACTAACAGCTAGTTTAGATGCTCTAAGCAAAGAAAATCTTGGTAAAGTTCTAAAAAAATCAAACATAACTCTAGACTTCTTTATTGAGGGCGCAAAGTCAGCTTTTGAAATGACTCTAAAAGCATTTTGTGCAAATAACTTAGATACGCTAAAACAATTATTATCTGCTAAAATCTATTCAGGTTTTGAAAAATCAATTGAGCATCGCCAAAATCTTGGTCAAAAATTAGTAACAAACTTAATCTCGATAAAAAATGTTGAGATTGTTAAAGTTGATATTGCTGGCAGTGACGCAGTCGTGAAGTTAAGAATAACTTCTAAGCAAATAAACTATGTGCAAGACCAAAATGATAATTTAATTGATGGCTCAAAAGAAGATATAAATGAGCTAGATGACGTGTGGAGTTTTAAAAAAGATCTATCTTCCCCAAATCCAAACTGGATTATTTTCTCAACCAATTAGAAAAATATGACAAAGTTTCTCGAAGAATCCTCTCTTAATGTAGCAGGTAAAAGTCACAATTTTTTTTCAATAAAAGAAGCGGCTAATAAAATTAATAAAGATATTTCTAAGCTGCCATATAGCTTAAAAATTCTTTTCGAGAATCTAGTTAGAAATTACGACGGGCAGGCCACCAACCAAACTCACTTAGAGGCAATTTGCAATTCAGTTAAAGATAAAAGCCAAAGAATAGAAATAGCTTTCAGACCTGCGCGTGTATTAATGCAAGATTTTACCGGAGTTCCAGCTGTAGTTGACTTGGCAACAATGCGTGATGCTTGTGTTAAAACACATCAAGATCCAAAAAAGATAAATCCATTAGTGCCAGTTGATTTGGTAATTGATCATTCTGTGCAAGTTGACTCTTTTGGATCACCAGACTCTTTTAAAAAAAACGTAGATCTAGAATTTTCAAGAAATGCTGAAAGATATGAATTCTTAAAATGGGCACAAAAATCTTTTGAAAATTTCCGTGCCGTTCCTCCAGGAACAGGAATTTGCCATCAGGTTAATTTAGAAAATCTTGCTCCAGTTATTTTTAATAAAGAAGTAGATGGAAAAATATTATCCTACCCTGACACGGTTGTAGGAACAGACAGCCATACTACAATGATTAATGGCCTTGGAGTGTTGGGTTGGGGAGTTGGTGGTATCGAGGCTGAAGCAGCAATGTTAGGTCAGCCTGTTTCAATGCTTATTCCAGAAGTTATTGGTTTTAAATTAAATGGAAAATTGCCTGAGGGAATAACTGCGACTGATCTAGTATTAACAATCACACAAATTCTTAGAAAAAAAGGTGTTGTTGGTAAATTTGTTGAATTCTTTGGCCCGGCGCTTGCCAATTTATCTTTGGCTAACAGAGCTACAATCGCAAATATGGCTCCTGAATATGGGGCAACTTGTGGTATTTTCCCAATTGATAAAATTACTCTAGATTACCTTTACTTAACGGCTAGAAGCGAAGATCAAATTGATTTAGTTGAAAAATATACTAAAGAACAAGGAATGTTCGTTGAGGATTATGACTTTGAGCCTGAATTTAGCCAAGTTGTTGAACTTGATATATCAACAATTAAACCAAGTATGGCTGGTCCAAAGAGACCTCAAGATAGAGTAACTTTGGATGAAGTTGCAGATTCTTATAATGCACTTCGGAGCGAACTAGGAGTTAATAACCAAAATAGATCGCAGATTAGTTCTCTAAATTCTGATATTGGTGATGGTGATGTTGTTATTGCTGCTATTACTTCTTGTACCAACACATCTAATCCTTCAGTTTTAATATCTGCTGGTTTAATTGCTAGAAAAGCCGATGAACTTGGTTTAAAAATTAAGCCAACTGTTAAAACATCTCTGGCTCCTGGTTCACAAGTAGTTAGTGAATATCTTAATAATTCTGGTCTTCAAGAATATCTAGATAAATTAGGTTTTAATGTTGTTGGTTATGGTTGTACCACTTGTATTGGTAACTCCGGACCTCTTCATGAAGAAATAGAATTGGCGATAAAAGATGATAATTTGGTAGTTGGGTCAGTTCTATCTGGAAATAGAAATTTTGAAGGTAGAGTTCATCAATTAGTAAAGGCTAATTACCTTGCATCACCGCCTCTGGTTGTAATATATGCATTGGCCGGAACTCTTAATATTGATCTTAACAAAGACCCAATTACTCAAGACAAGAATGGTAGAGACGTTTACTTAAAAGATCTTTGGCCTCAAGAGTCTGAGATTGAAAAGATAGTTAATGAAAATATTACTAGAGAAGTTTTTGCTAAAAAATATGCTAACTTATTTGAAGGCGACAAAATATGGCAAGATATCAAAGTAGAAAAGTCTGACACTTATAATTGGAATTTGGATAGTACTTACATCAGGTTACCAAGTTTCTTTGATAATATTGGTAAAAATAATGCGAAAAATGTTGAACAAGCATCTATCTTAGCTACTTTTGCTGACTCCATAACTACTGATCATATTTCTCCTGCGGGATCAATTGCACCTGATTCACCTGCGGCTCAATATCTAAAAGATCGCGGTGTTGAAACAAAAGACTTTAACTCTTATGGAGCTAGAAGAGGTAATCATGAAGTCATGATGCGCGGAACATTCGCTAATATCAGAATCAAAAACCAAATGCTCGGCGGTAAGAAAGAGGGTGGCTACACTAAGCTACCTGACTCCGAAGAAGTCGTCACTATTTTTGATGCAGCGCAGCACTATAAAAAAAGCGATACACCTCTAGTGGTTTTCGCTGGAAAAGAATATGGGACTGGCTCTTCAAGAGATTGGGCAGCTAAAGGGACATTACTTCTTGGTGTAAAAGCAGTTATTGCAGAAAGCTTTGAAAGAATTCACCGTTCCAACTTGATTGGCATGGGAGTTTTACCTTTATGTTTCAAGGAAGGTGATAATATTTCTAAATTGAATATTTTAGGAAATGAAAAGGTTGATATATTAGGAATTGACTCTAATATCAAGCCAAATCAAGAGTTAAAGCTAGTTTTAACAAGTCCTGACGGCTCAAAAAGAGAAGTAAATCTTATTTGTCGTCTTGATACTAGTAACGAAGTTAATTATTACAAATCTGGCGGTATATTACAGTTTGTTTTAGGATCTTATTAGCTCTTAAATAACTAATATTACAACTTTAAATTTTAGGAACTTATGCAAATTAGAGTAACAGGAGCAAGTATTGAAGTAGGTAAGTCTTTAACTGAGTTTGTTGAAGAAAATCTACAAAAAGCCGTAAAAAAATATTTTGAACATGCTGTTGATGCTGAAGTTCATTTTAGTAAAGACGGACAATCGTTTAAAGTAGTAATTTCTGTTAATGAAGGCGTAAAAGGTGGAATAGCAGTTAAATCAAACGCAACAGGTGGAGATGTATATGGTTGCTTTACAGAGGCATGTGAAAAAGCAGCAAAACAACTTAGACGTTATAAAAGACGTTTAGTTAACTATCGTCGTCAAGGCAAAGGAATAAAAGATGTTACTCCTGACTATGCATTGCTTGACGCAAAAAAATATATAATACCACCAATTTCTCACGATGTTTTTGAGGAAATGGAAGAAGAAGTAAAAGAAGAAGAAACACAAAACCAGTCTCTTAACGTTATTAACGAAAAAACAACTAGCGTTGAGAAACTAACAGTAGCAGAAGCTATCATGAAAATGGATTTGGCTGATCTACCGGCTTTAGTTTTTATTAATTCTGACAGTGACAGATTAAATGTTGTTTATCATCGTAAAGACGGCAACATATCTTGGATAGACCCAGAATTAAAATAGATAATAATTTAACGGCAGACAAAGGAGGTAAGAAAATAATATGGACGTAGTTGTACAAGGACGTAGTAATATTGAAATGGCGATTAGAACTTTCAGAAAGAAAGCCCAAAGAGAGGGCCTAGTGAAAGAAGCCAGAAGAAGAAAAGCTCACGAGAAGCCAAGTGAGATGAAAAAAAGAAAAAGAGAAGAAAATATTACTAGACGTAAAAAAGCCAGAAGAGGCGAATATTACTAAAAGAAATAACTAGTACCAATAGGCGCTAGTTATTATGGCATTGTCGCAAGTAATTCTCTTTAGAGAATTTATTTGCGGCAATCACCATTAATTAATTCCATACTACAACTAAAATGAAACTAAGCTACAAAGACAAGTCTCTAATAATTTTCATGTTAGCGTCACTGGTCGTTCTTTATTCTATTTTTAGTTTAGCATCACTGATATTTAAATCCTCCCCATTCGAAGATCCGAAAACTTCCGGACTTAACATCATCAAGAAAGACAAATTAATCAATATATCAAAACCACTATCTAATCAAATCTTACAAGACCGAATAATAGCTTTGGATTTTTGGAATTATTCGTGTATTTCTTGTTTAGAAGGAATATCCGAGATTAAAAGATTACAAGAAAGATTTGGCAATAAGGTTTTATTCATTGGAGTTCATTCTTCAAAATTCCAAAATGAAAAACGCCAATCAGCAGTTAGAAAAGCAGTAATTAAATATGACATTACTTATCCTGTAATTAATGATGACAATTTAGCATTATTTGATAGTTTTGAAGTTAAAGCTTGGCCTACAGTTGTTTTGATTTCTCCAAAAGGAAAAGTTTATGAGCAATATCAGGGAAGCGAGGAAATATCTAAGTATCTTAAAAAAGATATTAAAAAGCTTATCTCTAGAAATAAATTTTCACTTAATCGAAAATCTGTTCCTCTAAGTTTAGAAAAATATGACACTCTTGGAAATGTTTTGTCTTTTCCAACTAAAATATCTTACGTAAAAGAGTTTACTTACAAAACACATAAAAAACTGCCAGCTCTTTTTATAGCAAATAGTGCGCAAAATAATATTATTGTTAGTTCTTTATCTGGAAAAATTATTACTAGAATTGGCTCAGGAGACGCTATGCTTAGTGATGGAAACTTTTCTACCTCGTCTTTTAATAGACCACAAGGATTAGAGTTTAATAAAAATAAATTATATGTGGCCGACGCTGGAAATCATGCAATTAGAGTTGTGGATTTTAAAACAGAAAAGGTATCAACTTTAATTGGTAACGGTTCTAAAGGATCAGTATTTAAGTTTAATGGTAAAAAAGCAGCCAAGGATATGCAATTATATTTCCCAAGTGATATTGAACTGAGAAATAGTAAGCTAATAATCTCAAATATTGGTTCGAACCAAATTCTTTCTTACGATATTAAAAAGGATAATTTATTAATTATTGCAGGAAACGGGGAAAGCAAAAGTGTGGATGGGAAATATCCAGATAATTCACTATCAAAACCAACAGATATTGCTATTCATGGAGGCGAAATATACTTCCTAGATTCATCTACTTCAACTCTTAGACATATTGATAAAGACAATAATGTTAAAACATTGATGGGAAATCCACTTGAAATAAGAGGATTTAAAGATGGTATTTTAGGTGAAGGTATGTTGCAAAATCCGACAGGATTAGATGTTGATGAAACAGGCGTTTATATTGCGGATAGTTTTAACCATGCGATTAGAAAATATAGTTTCACAAATAAAAGGCTAAATACGCTAACTGGTGGAAAAGTTGCTAGTGATATTGGAGCACAAAATGATACGAAGTTTGATGAGCCAAGTGGAATTTTTGTGACTTCAAGTCAATTATTTATAGTTGATTCAAATAATAATCGTATAGTTGAAACAAACAGGCATAATCTGGTATCTAAAATTATCGACATAGTTCCTCAATTAAGATTACCTAAGAAAAGTTTCTTAGAATATTTACCAAACTTACAACTTAGCGAGAAAGTTGCATTAGCGTCTAACAGTAAAATTACGATTGAGATTGATATTAGTAAAAACTGGAAACTAAATGAGATAGCTCCAAGTTTTATCAATTTACTTAGGATAACAGATAAAAACGAAGCTGATCTTGTAGCTAGTTTTGACTGGCAAGAAATTTCATTAAAGAAGATTACTCTACCAAAGCTTAAGAGTAATAAAAGATACATTTTGCAAGGAGTTATTTATCATTGTGAGAATAAGAAAAATGCTCTTTGTTTTGTAAAAAGTTATGAAAAAAGAATTACGGCTAATAAAAAGTCTAAAACTAAAAAAATTACTATAAAATTAGGAAAGTAGATAGTAACGTGGGCTATCTGACTTAACCCTTATGGGTCATAAAAAATTAACAACTAAATTTAATGTCAACTCAACAAACACAACCAGTGGAAGATAAAGTAGAAAATTCAGCAGCTAATAATACAGCATATGGCGCAGATTCAATTAAAGTTTTAAAAGGCTTAGAAGCAGTTAGAAAAAGACCAGGGATGTATATTGGTGACACAGATGACGGAAGTGGTCTTCACCATATGGTTTATGAAGTTGTTGATAATGCTATTGATGAAGCTTTGGCTGGGCATTGTGATGAAGTTGTTGTTGTAATAAACGCTGATAATTCAGTTTCAGTTAAAGATAATGGTCGTGGTATTCCAGTTGACATGCATGAAGGAGAAGGCATGTCTGCAGCTGAAGTAATTATGACTCAGTTACATGCCGGTGGTAAATTTGACCAAAATTCTTACAAAGTATCTGGTGGTTTACACGGTGTTGGTGTTTCAGTTGTAAATGCCCTTTCTGATTGGCTTGAGCTTACAATTTGGCGCGAAGGAAAAGAACATAATATTCGTTTTGAAGATGGTGAATCAACTGGTCCTCTAAAAGTAATTGGTGATGCTGGGAAAATTAAAGGAACACAAATTACCTTCCATGCTTCTGACAAAACTTTTTCTAATGTTTTAGAATATAATTTTGCTACCTTAGAGCAAAGACTTCGTGAATTATCTTTCTTGAATTCTGGTGTAAAAATTATTCTTAAAGATCTAAGAGGAGAAGAGCCAAAAGAGATAGTGTTATTGTATGCAGGTGGTGTTGAAGCTTATGTAAAATATCTTGATAGAAGCAAAAATCCAATTCATCAAACAATCAGTCTTGTTGCTGAAGATGATAAAAGTGGAATAAGTCTGGAGCTTTCAATGCACTGGAATGATAGCTATCATGAGAATGTTTTATGTTTCACTAATAATATCAGACAAAGAGATGGTGGAACCCACTTAGCTGGTATGAAAGCGGCACTTACTAGAACAATTAACGGTTACGCTTCTAATAATAAATTATTCAAAAAAGATAAAATAAGTCTTACTGGTGACGATGCTAGGGAAGGCCTTACCGCAGTTCTTTCAGTTAAAGTTCCTGATCCAAAATTCTCGTCTCAAACCAAAGATAAATTAGTATCTTCAGAAGTTAGAACTTACGTAGAATCTTGTGTAAATGACAAATTAGCACAATGGTTTGAAGAAAAACCTAATGACGCAAAAATAATTGTAGGAAAGGCTGTTGAAGCTGCTCAAGCTAGAGAAGCTGCAAAAAAAGCTAGAGAGTTAACTAGAAGAAAATCAGTTTTAGAGGTTTCAAACCTACCTGGAAAGTTGGCTGATTGCCAAGAAAAAGATCCGGCTTTAAGTGAAATATACATCGTAGAGGGGAACTCTGCGGGCGGTTCAGCTAAATCTGGAAGAAACAGAAAATATCAAGCGATCCTACCAATTAGAGGTAAAATTCTAAATGTAGAAAGAGCTAGATTTGATAAAATGTTATCTTCAACTGAAATTGGTACCATGATTACCGCTCTTGGAACAGGCATTGGCCAAGAACATTTTGATCCAAGTAAAGTTAGATATCACAAAATCGTTATCATGGCCGATGCAGATGTGGATGGTTCTCACATTAGAACCTTGTTACTTACTTTCTTCTACAGACATATGCCAAAATTAATTGAGCATGGTTTCTTGTACATCGCTCAGCCGCCACTTTATAAAGTGAAAAAAGGTCAAAGTGAAGTTTATCTAAAAAATGAAGCGGCTCTACAAAATTATATAATTGATAATGCACTAAGCAATGCAGTCATTAAAACAAAGTCTGGAGATAGATCAGGTACTGATTTATTAGACTTTGTAACTAAGTTAAACAAATTTAACAGTCTTGTTTCTTCAATATCTAGAGTTATGAATCCGGATATTGCTGAGAATTTAGCTTTGGCTGGCGCTTTTAATAAAGAGTGGATTGAAGATGCAGGTAAGAAAAAAGCACTTGTTAAAAATTTAGAAGTAATTTTTGCTAAATCTGCTGATGAAGAAGTTACATGGGAAGTTGCAATTAATGATGAAGGTGACATTGAGTTTTCTAAATCATTACGTGGCGTTACAACTCCATATAAAGTAAAAAGATCTTACTTTGACCTTCCAGAAGCAGATGCTTTGGCTACTTTAACTTCTGAAATTAAAGATGATTTCGCAGGAGATGTTAAATTTGTTAGAAATGAAGATGAAAAAACTGCTGTCAAGCCGGTTGAGTTAATGAATCTGATTCTAGAGTCTGGTAAAAAAGGCGTTACTATTCAGCGTTTTAAAGGACTTGGTGAAATGAATGCTGAGCAACTTTGGGAAACAACTCTTGATCCATCTAACAGAACTCTACTTCAAGTGAGAGTAGATCAAGCTGATGAAGCTGATGAAACTTTCTCTACTCTAATGGGCAACGTAGTTGAGCCAAGAAGAGAATTTATTCAAGATAATGCTCTAAAAGTAGTTAATTTAGACGTTTAATAAGGAGGGGGTCAGACCCCTTAAAAACTACAGACCAAACACACCAAAAATTATGCCCAGATCACCAAGGATTGATTATCCGAATGCCTATCATCACGTCTTAAATAGAGGTATTGTAAAGAACTCAATATTCTTTAATGATAAGAGTTATGAAATATTCTTAGAAATATTAGGAGAGTCTTATGAAAAGTTTGGAGTTATTATTCATTCTTATTGTCTAATGACAAACCACTATCATCTATTAGTACAAACACTTAACGCTAACTTATCTAAATTTATGCAGCGTCTTAATAGTTTCTACACTCAAAGGTACAATAAGTTTATGGAGATAGATGGGCCAATATTTAAAGGTAGATACAAATCTATTGTAGGTGAAGATGATTCTTATTTTATTGGTTTAAATCGTTATATTCATTGTAATCCAGTCGGATTTGGTGGAAACTTAAGAAATTACAAATGGTCGAGTTTTCCATCTTATTTACGTTTGAATCAATGCCAAGATTTGTTGAACAAGGACAGAACTTTGGAAATATTATCAATGACTAATAATATTGAAAAATACGAAGAGTCTACAGTAGGGGGTCAGACCCCTAGGTGTCTGACCCCTTTTGATAATCCTAGTTGGGTACTAAAATGATTAATTTCTACGTCGAAAAACTTAAAGAAAAGTTACAAAATCACACTTATCGCCAAATAACTAATACTGATTGTATCTCTGCGACCTCATTAAAAAGAAATAGAAAGAAACTAATCTCTTTCGCATGTAATGACTATTTTGGGCATTCGCAAAATAAGAAGGTTAAAAAGGCTGCTATTAAAGCAATTAAGAAATTTGGAGTAGGCGCGAGAGCTTCGAGATTTATTAGCGGTAATAATAGTCTTTATGAGAAGTTAGAAAAAAAGATAGCAAAAGCTAAGCTTACGAAAGATGCTCTTGTTTTTTCTTCAGGATATCTAGGCTCTATTGGCGTGATTCCGGCACTGGTTGGAAAAGATGATCTAATTGTGGCGGATAAATTAATTCATTCTTCTTTCTTGGATGCAGCTAAACTATCCACCGCAAAATTACTACGATATGAACATAATGACATTGATCATGCTAAACAAATATTAAGGCAGAATCGCTCAGCATTTTCAAAATGTATTATTATTACTGAAAATGTTTTTTCAATGGATGGTGATCTTGGAAAAATTACTAATTTATTACAATTAGCGATTGAAAATGATGCTCATTTAGTGTCAGATGCAGCTCATGATTTATTTATTAATGTTCCAATAGCTCACGAAAGGCATATTCAGATGGGTACAATGTCAAAAGGAGTTGGATGTCTGGGTGGATATGTAGCAGGAACCAAAGACATAATTGATTATTTAAGAAACTACTCAAAATCTTTGATTTACACAACTGCTTTGCCACCTTCAGTTTTGGCTTCGGCAATTACTTCTCTTGATTTAATAAAGAAAAAATCTCCAGGTAAAATAGCTTTGGAAAATGCTAATTATTTCTTTGATTGTTTTGAAGAAAAATGCGACCCAGTAATTCGCAAAATAATTCTTTTATCGCAACCGCAATCTGCAATAGTACCATTAATAATAGGTGACGATAGGAAGGTAGTTGAGATAGCTAAGAAAATAGAACAAGAAGGCTTCTTAATCTCAGCGATACGCTCTCCCACTGTACCTAAAGGAACGGCGAGACTTAGACTGACTTTTTCTAGTCAACATGATAAAAAAGATATTGAGAAGTTGGTAGAAGTTTTGGCTGATAATCTTCTTAAAATTTAGGTGCTCGGAGAAACTTATGTCTAACAGTGATATCAAAGAAAATTCTTTATCAATCTTAAAAGCCATTACCTCAAATGAAGAAGTAAAAATTCATTTTCAAGATAGCCTAGATGATAATTTTTTTAGCTTTAATAAATCCTCAATAAAAGGTGGCGATTATAATCTACCCCTAGCTGGTTGCTTAACAGATAATAGGCCTCTGCTTGATTTATCCTGTGCGTTTACATTATTTCATGATTTTGATAAAAGATCCTATTACAGCTCTCAACAACAAGAATTTGTTGATGACTTTGAGAAAATACGAGTTTCTCATTTAATAGAAGAAGAGTTCTTTGGCTGTGCTCAAAATATTTACAAGAAGATAGAGTGTGATGTAGATTATTTGGATACTGAAATCAATTCCAAAACTCTCAGCGTAATATTGTTGGATAGCTTGATAAATAAGCAGAAATTTCCGGTAATTCGTCAAAAATCAGCTGTAATATCCAATATTTTAGGGAAAATAGAGCCGAAACTATTGAAATTGATCAAAGACCTTAGTCATGATCTGCAAAACCAAGAAGAATTTGCAAAAAAGACAATAAAAATACAGGATTTGTGGGAAAAAAGCCTAGAAAATGAGAGAAAAGAGCAGGAAAAGAAAGAGAATAGTGAAATAGAAGAAGGTTTATCCGAGAAAGATAGGAGAAATATTCAAAATATAGAAAAAAATAGTGGTGATGACGAAGTAAATGATCAAAATACCCATGAAAATGAGGTAACAACAGAAGAAAATGAAGAAAATACTATAAAAAGCGAAGAAGGTGAGGCTAAAAGTGATAAAAAGGATCAAGAAACACAAAGCTTTTCTGAAAATTCTAATAAAACCAATGAATATCAAATAGAATTTAAAAATCCGTATCAAATCTACACTTCTAAATATGATGAGGTGATAAATCCTCAAAAGATCACAGATCAAGAAGATCTTGAGATGCTTCGCCTTGAATTAGATTCCAAGCTTGAAGATCTGGATAAGATTTCAAGAAAACTAACGACCAAACTTAAACAAAAACTGTTAAGCAAGAAATTCCAAAACCCTAATCCAAATGATCTTGAAGGGTTACTAAATAGAAAGAAGCTAACCTCAATAATTACAAGTCCGTCACCTAGAAATATCTATTTGGAAAATATCAAAAATAATCTTAATGACACAGTTGTAACTATCCTTTTAGATAATTCTGGTTCAATGCGTGGCCGTCCAATAATTATGGCTTGTCTGGCTTGTGAAATATTGGCTAAAATTCTAGAAAATTTTCAGATTAAATGTGAAATAATTGGTTTCACTACTGCGGATTGGAAAGGTGGAAGAGCTAAAAAAGATTGGGAAATTTCTGGAAAACCAGAAAACCCGGGTCGCCTAAATGAGCTGCGCCATATTATTTACAAGAGCTTTAATCAGAGTTTTAAAAAATCTAAAGTGAATCTAGGCCTAATGTTAAAAGAGGGTGTCCTTAAAGAAAATATTGATGGCGAAGCTGTGCTATTTGCAAAGTCGCGGTTAATCAATAGGGAAGAAAGAAGGAAGATTTTGATGGTAATATCTGACGGTAATCCAATTGATGATTCTACAAATTTGTCAAATGAAGAAGATATTTTATCTGATCATTTAAAGCAGGTTGTAAGTAATATTCAAAAACAGAAACAAATTGAAATATTAGCAATTGGAGTAGGGCATGACACAGATGATTACTACCAAAATTCAATAACTATTAGAAAGATTGAAGAGCTTGGAGATGCGATGATTCAGAAGATTTCGGGGTTGTTGTAATTATTTCTGTAAAACTTGTTTACTCATTTTGAATTCAAGCCACGGGGGCTTGAATTGGAAATATCTTAAATTTTAATCAAGACTTTCATATCCACAAATGCTAAGACCGTAGCCATCAAGACCAATAACAGATTTCTTCGAGTTGGTCAGAAGCCTCATATTTCTTACACCTAAATCATTTAAGATTTGCGCTCCGGTTCCGTAATTAATAAGTGTTTTTGTTTTGGCTTCATCTCCTTTTAGAAGGTTGGAGATAACTTCATTTGGTTGTCTGATAAGTACTAATATTCCGCTATTATTTTCAGAGATCTTTTTTAGTGAGTTTCTCAGTACATTACTTTTCTTATCATTTTTATTGTCTAAACAATCTGACAAGATATTCAGATGGTGCATTCTAACCAATGTTTCTCCGTCTTTTGAAACATCGCCTTTTTTTAGAACAATATGCTCGACGCCGTCAATTTTACTTTTGTAGAAAATCATTTCAAATTCTCCACCAACTTCACTTATTAATTTATCTTTCTTAACTACTTCAATTAACTTTTCATTCTTTCTGCGATATTCAATCAAATCAGCAATAGTGGCGATTTTTAATTGATGCTCTTTTGCAAATATTAACAAATCAGGCATTCTAGCCATTGTGCCATCGTCATTCATGATTTCACAAATAACTCCTGACGGATTAAGACCTGCTAATTTTGAAATATCTACCGCCGCTTCAGTATGCCCAGCTCTAACTAGAACTCCACCATCTTGAGCGCGTAGTGGGAAAACATGACCCGGGCTAACAATATCATTTTTATCCTTATTAGGGTCTATTGCGTCTTTAATTGTTGTAGCTCTGTCTTGGGCCGAAATTCCAGTTGTAATGCCCTCTACAGCTTCAATAGACACTGTAAAGGCTGTTTTGTTGCGTGATTTATTATCCAAGGCCATTGATGGCAGGGATAACTTCTCAACTCTTTTACTATCCAAAGTTAAGCAAATAAGCCCACGGCCATGCTTAGCCATAAAGTTCACAGCTTTGTCATCACAAAGCTCAGCTGGGATAACTAAGTCTCCTTCATTTTCTCTATCTTCATCATCGACCAAAATGAACATCTTACCATTTTTGGCATCTTCGATGATCTCTTCAATTGTTGCTAAGTTCATATTTTATTTCTTTATTGGTGAGGGGGTCTTACCCTTTAAATATCTCGCAATTACGTCAATTTCTAAATTAACTAAATCACCTATTTTGTAATTCTTAAAAATGGTATTTTGCATCGTGTGGGAAATAATGTTGAGTAAAAAACTATTAGCTCCTACTTCATTAACCGTCAGCGAAACGCCATCTATTGTCACTGATCCTTTCTTTACGATAAACTCTTCTAACTCTTTCGTTGGTTGGATTTTAAAGATATGAGAATCATCATCTTGGTTAATATCAACAATCTCGGCAATTCCATCTACGTGACCTAAAACCATATGTCCGCCTAGTTCATCTCCAACTTTTAGGGCAAACTCAATATTAATTTCTTTACCTATTTTCCATTGATTAGCAGTGGTTTTAGAGCAAGTTTCATTTGATAATTGGAAATCTAAGTAGAATTTATTTTTATCTTCTTCCTTTGCAACAAGAGTTAGGCACGCGCCGTTGCAGGCAATTGAACATCCTATGTCTAACTTTCTTTCAAGTGGTTTAGAGCAAGAAACTTGCAATAGAAGGTCACCGCCATCTTTTTTCTCTGCCTGTTCAATATGGCCAAAATTTTCAATAATTCCTGTAAACATAAAATCCAAGTAAACTAATAATACAACTATGCGGGAGACATAACCAGCTTCTTTATTTTCCTAAGGGCACTTTCTTCAATCTGCCTAATCCTTTCTCTAGATACTTTGTAAATCTGACTTAGATCTTCTAATGTCATTGACTTATCAGACATTTGTCTTTTTGTTAAAATATCCTTCTCACGATCATTTAGAGTTGCAAATGCCTTTGAAAATAATGCCTTTTGTCTTGAAAGCTCTTGCTTCTCAATCGCTAATTCTTCTTGGCTAGGATCAGTCGCTACCATCATATCACCATATTCTCTTCCATCTTCATCGTCGCCCACAATTTTATTAAGTGAAGAGTCAGACTGAGTAAGTCTAGAATTCATATCTACGACTTCTTTTGGCGTTACATTTAAGTCACTGGAGATTCTTTCAATATGCTCTAGGCTAAGTGCATTTTCAGTTGCAGCGTTAATCTTTTTCTTAACTTTATGTAAGTTGAAGAATAATTTTTTCTGAGCGAGTGTTGTTCCAATCTTGACTAAAGACCATGATTTGAGAATGTAATCTTGCATGTAGGCTCTGATCCACCACATTGCGTAAGTTGAGAGTCTAAATCCTTTTGTTGGGTTGAATTTCTTAACAGCTTGAATCAAACCAACATTTCCCTCAGAGACTAAATCAATGACGGGAAGGCCATAATTTTTAAATTTTGAGGCCATCTTTACTACAAGTCTTAAATGGCTTTGAACTAACATTTGTGCTGCTTCTTTGTCGTTTGAATCATTAAAATATCTTAAGCCATATTCATATTCTTCTTCGGCAGTTAGAATCGGGAAGTTCTGGACTTTGCTCACATAATTCATGAAGCCCGACTTAGTAACTTTTAATTCATCTAATTTTGTAACTTTTAGAGCGTTACTTTTCATAAATAGTAGCTAAATTTAATTAAGAATAATCGTTCTAACAACGATGTAATAACTAATATTGTAGTTACAACTATTTGTTTTTCAACTAATACCATTCTCCATGTTTAAAGGATTATTTCTAATTATTTGTAGGATTATCCTGTGTAAAATTAATATTTGAAGTAGGGAAGGCTATTTCAGCTTTATTCTTTTTAATTATTTCTGCAACTCCAAGTAATATTTCTTGTTTGACTTCATGAAATTTAATCCATTTGGTAGTGTGAGTAAATGTGTAAATAAAGAAATCAACTGATGACTCAGAAAATTTATTAACATTCACAATCAATGTTTGAGTTTCGTCAAGTTCTTTGTGAGCTTCCAAATATTTTTTAACATCTTTTATGATTTTATCTAACTTAGCAACATCTTCATATCTAACTCCAAAAACTTCTTTAATTCTTCTGTGAGTCATTCTTGATGGGTTTTGTACTACAATTGTAGAGAATACCGAATTTGGAATGTAAATTGGTCTCTTATCAAAAGTTAAAACTTGAGTCTGTCTCCAGCCAATTCTAACAACGTCACCTTCAATTTCTTTATCTTCAGATCTAATCCAGTCGCCAACTTGAAAAGGTCTGTCAAAATAGATCATCAACCCGCCAAAAAAGTTAGCCAGTAAATCCTTAGCAGCAAAACCAATAGCGATACCACCAGCACCACCTAACGCCAATAAACCACTAATGTTAAAGCCTAAAACTTGTAAAAAGGCCAGACCTGAGATAACGTAAATCGCAATTAATATTACTGTGGCTATGGTATCAACAGTTGCTCTATCAACTCTCTTTTTAAAATCTAACTTTTCTTGTATGTAATAATATTGATATTTCCTGACGAAGTTATTGGAAAACCAAGATATTGCGGCAATTACAATTAAATTCCTAATTGAAGAAGCATAAGAGAGCATGTGTAATTCAAACTCTTTGTAGAGAATTTCACCACAAAATGTGAAACCAAGAGACACTATTGCAAAGAATATTGGAGCCTTGGCAGCTTTAATAAAACAATCATCCCAAATATTTTCTGTCTTTAGGAATTTACGATACAGTTTTTTAATGGTTTTTGCTAATATTCTTCTAATCAACCAGGTCATGAAAATGACTATTGATAATTCGGCAAGCCAATAATTATTACTAATTATTTCTATTACTTGGTGAAATGTATTCATAATCCTGATACGCTAATGTTATATTTTATTGATAAATAACTCATAATATCTTTTCTCTCTTGTGACTTCAGAGCTCTGTCAAAAATAATTACTTCTGAAATTAGACCGTTAAAATCTGATCCAGCGTCTTTATCAGAGCCAACTGTTAGTCCTGTAAGTTCGTTAGTTCCTGGACTTAGATTTGCCGCTCCTGCTTTATCTTCAGCGTCATTTAAATATACTCTAGAACTACTGCCGTCAAAATAAGTAGCCATAATGTAGTCATTTGATACACTTAAGCTAGCAGTGTCTGTTACTGTAGCAGTTGAAACTCCATCTGCAGTTCCGTCTCCTGAAGAATCTAAAGTAATTTCATTAGAATCTTTAATCGCAATAGAACTATCAGTTGCAGTTGAAATAGAATCAATAAGTGTTTGTGTAGTTATGGCTAGTGGTTTAAAAACCAGGAAAATAGTTTTTTGAGCTGAATTACCTTGATAGAAGGCAGTTAATGCTAATTTGCTGGTAGAGCTAACAGATCCAATAAACTCAATTGAAGGGATACTATTTATACCAGATTCAACATAAATAATATTTGAACTTGGTGTTGTTACAGCTAACACATTTTGATTGGTCAATCCTATTTGTGAAGAAGGTGCAATATCTCTCCACTGACTAATTTGTGCAGTGTCATAGGTTTCTCCGGGATTAAAAGAATCGTTATTAGAAGTCTCATACCAAGCTACCAAACCACTTATATCTCTAACAACAGATTTTGCAGTATGGGCTCTTGCATTACTTATTCTGGCATTTTGAACTAAGCCAGATCCCATGAAGATCCCGGCAACAAGAATTGTAACGACTACAACGACTACAGATAATTCTACTAGAGAAAATGCTCTTTTTTGCATTGGATAAGAAATTACATTATGCTTCATTTAAAAAAATGAAACACGGCAAGATATTAGGGGATCTTGCCAACAAAATACGATATTTTGCAACGCTAAATTACTTTAATTATCAAACCAAGTAATAATTGGATTTTTTGCAGCCTTAACTTCATCCAGTCTCTTTCTTGGAGTAGATAGAGGATAATTAGAATATCGCTCACCTCTTTTTTCCTTAATTTCTTTAGCGATATAAATCATAGTATCGATAAATTTATCCACAGTCTGCTTAGTTTCCGTTTCAGTTGGCTCAATTAGCATAGTGTTAGGGAAAGTGGTCGGGAAAAATACCGTCATCGGGTGAATTCCATACTCAACTAAAGCTTTTGCAATATCCATAGTCGTCACACCATCTTCTTTTTGTAGCTTGTCTGTTAATAAACATTCATGCATACATTTTTCACCAACTGGAGTGTGATAATATTTTTTTAATCTGGTTAGAATATAATTTGCACTCAGCACTGCGTCTTCAGCTATTTTTTGAAGCCCGTCAGCTCCATGAGATAAAGTATAAGTTAGGGCTCTAACATGCATACCAAATTGCCCATTAAATCCTTTAACTTTTCCTGTAGTATTTTTTGGAGCAACTAGCTCATATTTGTCACCATTTTTAACTACATGCGGAGTAGGTATGTACTCGGCTAAATCTTCACACACGGCTATTGGTCCGGAACCTGGTCCGCCGCCACCGTGAGGAGTAGAAAATGTTTTGTGTAAATTAAAGTGCATTACATCAACACCTAAATCTGCTGGCTTAATTTTACCAACTATGGCATTGTAATTCGCACCATCCATGTAAAAATAACCACCATCTTCATGAATTAATTTTGCGATTTTTTTAATATTAATTTCAAACTTACCGCAAGTATTCGGGTTAGTGATCATAGTTCCGGCAATTTTGCCTTTATTATCGATCATAGCTTGCTTGAACTCGTCAAAATCAACTAAACCTTTTGCATTAGACTTTAAAACCTTAATTTTAAATCCACACATTGCTGCAGTAGCAGGGTTTGTCCCGTGTGCTGCATCTGGAATCAGAACAATGTTTCGCTCAGTAGCTTCACCTTTATCTTCAATCTTTTTCTTAATTGCCAACATTCCAGATAATTCACCTTGTGCACCAGCAGCAGGAGCTAATGAAACAGTGTTTAAACCAGTTAGTGTTCCTAACCAATTTTGCAATTCATACATTAACTGTAGTGCACCTTGTACTGTAGATGGATCTTGCAAAGGATGAACATCAGCAAAACCAGGAAGCCTAGCCATTTTCTCGTTCAGCCTAGGATTGTGTTTCATTGTGCATGATCCAAGTGGATAAAACCCAGCATCAATTGAGTAATTCTGATTAGAAATTCTAGTGAAGTGTCTTATGGCTGTTGGTTCATTAACTTGAGGAAGACCAATTTCTGATCTTTTTTCCTGTCCAGTTCTGATTTGGAAATCTTCAATCTCAGGAAAATCAACACCGCAGGCTCCTGGGTTAGATTGCTTGATTAAAATATCGCTCTCATGTCTAAGACCGCCAATTTCTTGTGGAATATATGTCATTTTATTTTAATTTAGAATTTTATCTAACTCGGCAGCCAAGATATCAATATCTGCATCCGAAGTCATTTCGTTAACGGCCAGAACCATTTTATTGCCATTGGCAAATCCGCCAATGATATTTTTTTCTAATAGTTTCTTGTTAACTTGCGCGGCGTCACTGCTTAACTCAACTGTAAGCTCATTAAAGAAGTTATCATTTATGAGTGTTACGCCATTAATTTGAGATATTTTGTCAGCCAAATCACAAGCTTTCTTGTGATTTATTAAAGCTAATTTCTTATATCCAACTTCACCAAGTAGTGATGAGTGAATAGTAAACGCGGTAGCGCAAAGACCTTGATTTGAACAAATGTTAGAAGTTGCTTTGTCTCTTCTAATATGCTGCTCTCTGGCATTTAAAGTAAGAACATATCCGTCTTTACCATCTTTATCTGTGGTTGCACCACAAATTCTTCCTGGCATTTGTCTAACAAAAGCTTTCTTACAAGCGAAGAAACCAAGTAATGGCCCACCAAAGTTTAAGCCAACTCCGATTGATGATGCTTCACCAATTACTATGTCGGCCATGTTTGGTGCTTGCAACAAGCCTAAAGATACTATTTCATTAACGACAACGATCATTAAACAACCGGCTGTATCACATTTTTTTCTGAGTTCCCCTAGATCGGCAATATTTCCTTCAAAATCTGGATATTGAACTATTAAAGCTGCACAGCTTTCATCAACCTCAGTCACAAATTTAGAACCACTTAAATCTAAGAATGTTTTAGTAACGTCTAAATAGTCAGGATGGATATTTGATGTAACAGCAATATTTTTTCTGCCTTTTTTAATTCTCATCGCCATCAAACAACTTTCCGCCATTGCAGTTGCACCGTCATACATTGACGCATTTGCGATTTCCATGCCAGTTAATCTAGCGATGATACTTTGGAATTGAAAAATAACAGCCAAAGTCCCTTGAGAAATTTCAGGCTGGTAAGGAGTGTAGGAAGTTAAAAATTCTGCTCTTTGAATAATATGATCAACCGCTGCTGGAATATGATGTTTGTAACACCCGGCACCTAAAAAAAATGGTCCCGCGCTAGCAGGTCTATTTTTACTAGCCAGTGAGCTAATGTAAGATTCAACCTCAAACTCACTTTGGTGGTAAGGCAGGTTTTCAAATGGCTTGGTAAATAAGTCTTCATTATCAACGACATCAAAAAGCTCGTTAATATCTGACAAGCCGATTGTTGAAAGCATCTCTTTACGATCACTTTCGGTTAAAGCTAGATAGCGCATTAAAAGTATTATTAAATTTATTATAGAATTTATTCGGCAAGATATTGATTATCATCATAAAAGTCAATAAGAGGAGTGATAAGGTGAGGGGAAAAAAGTGAGTGATTATATAAATAATATATCTTTCTAATATTAGAATTTATTATTTATTTTTGATTAGGAAGATAATATCTATTCAGAAGTTATGTTCGTGACGCAAAGTTTAGATATTGTGTTGTTAGTTTTATTATTTTTATGAAATAGTTGGTATCTAGGCCTAGATATTTAGATAGTCCAGTGTTCTGGTGAGAAGAGCAGGGAGTTATGCCCTTGATGTAAAGTTAATATGTGGTGTTTTTAGCTTTGTGAAGAATTATGGAAGAGTGTAGCGAATTATTACAATTCCAGAACCGCCATCCGTATCTGGAGTACTTGAATTTACACATGGTCCTCCTCCTCCTCCTCCGAATTCATCAGCACCATTTTGATTTATATTTCCTCCACCTCCTGAGCCACCACCAGAAGTTGCATTTGATGTAGAACATGAACTACCAGCATTAGCTACACCACCGACTCCCCCTCCAGCATAATATACGCCATCACCAGGAGTACTGCTAGTAGTGCTAATAAAGCTTTCAATACCTATGCCACCCAGACCAGTATATGTTGTACTATCATCATCTGGTGTACTTGCAGATCCACCAAGTCCACCAGCACCACCGCCACCGCCAGCACCAGCGGAGCCACCACCACCACTACCACAATTACAGCCATCACCACCATCAGAACCCTGCCCACTAATTCCTGTACCTCCGGCATTAGTTCCGCCGTATCCACCACCGCCACCTGAACCACCATTATTCACTGCGCCACCTCTTCCACCGCCACCGCCACCGACTGCGACAACTAGATCAGATGAAGCAAATGTAATTTTTGAATCATCACCATTATCACCAACTGAAGTAGCAACACCAGTACCTCCATTACCAACAGTTATTGTATAAGTACCCACAGATAATGAAAAGCTACTTTCTTGCTCAACACCTCCGCCTCCGCCTCCACCAGCAGTCGCACCGCCATCTTGGCCACCAGAAGCACCACCACCAGCAACGACTAATATTTGAGCGGTTACCGCTTCAGTACAAGTTAAAGTTGCAGAGCCAATTGTCGTAAATATATGAATTACGTCACCAGAAATTGTAGTAGTGTCTTCATCGTCACCACCAGAACATGGTAGGGCTATAGAACAACTTCCAATCACACTAGTAAGGGTAGAACCATTACTACAAGCATCATATGTTATTGTTCCTGTGTAGGATCCAAAATCTGAACATTCGTAAGTAGCAGTTCCGGATAAAACATCTACATTAGAAGGTAATCCCGTATCACCTAAAGATAGGATACAAGGTGCTTCACATATATTATCCGCATTAGAATCAGTGTAATTATTGACAGAATCACATCCACAAGTGTTAGATACTCCAGTTGGTGCAGAACAAGTTCCCGCGGTTGAGTCATCATATCCTGTCTCATCACAAGTTACAGTAGTTCCATCAACAACCGTTGTAGAATCTAGTGAAGATCCTGTAACACTAACTAGACAACTTTGAACACATGTTCCACTACTTTCAAGATATCCTGATCCAGTATCACAACCTAAATTATCAACGCACTCAGAAGTAGGTGGAGTATATGGAGATAATGTACCATCATTACATGTATATTCTTGAGTAGTTGATCCAGAATTATATCCAGTTCCATCACATGTAAAATTAGCAGCTGATCCTGATGCCAAACTAGTTTCTGATGAACCATTAATTGATACTGAACAACTTGAATCACAGCCCGAGCTTATTATTGTTCCAGAAGTACAAGATGAGTTTGAATCTCTGTTATTTGGAGAATTCCATTTGTCACTTAAATAATTTTCTATCTCTGTTCTCTCAGTGGTTTTTAACTGCCTATCAAAGATTACTATTTCGCCTATCTCGCCATTGTAGTTTTTTCCTATCGCTAAAGTAGTTATCCCTGATAAATGAGTTGTAGCGTTTGATGTAGAGTCTTCATTAGCTAGCGTAGCATTAATGTAGATCTTATTACCTTCTGTAGATGAGTGTGTAAAAGTAAGAATTCTGGGTTTGTTAGAATAAGAACTTAAAGATTCAATATTTGCTTGATTATCATCTGAAGAAGTTTCGCCATGAGTTTGTATTATGGCACTTCCAGATTCATAACCAACAGCAAAACTACTATCAGAGCCTAGTAAATAATTTCCGTCGCCACTATTAGTAGCCATTCTTTTTTCTGTGATGAAAATCGTGTAGTTAGTGCCATTTAAAAAAGCAGCACTGTCAATTTGTAAGTGATCAATGTCACTACCAGAGCCAAATTTAACTGCTTGAACACTATTAATTGAATTTGAATAAGTTGGGCCTGATCCTTCAACAGATATCGCAATAGAAGTTTTGTTAGAAGATATATCTGACCATGCACTGAGAGCATCTCCTGTAGTGTAAGTGTCTCCAAAAGCTAATTCATCTAGCGAACTCTCTAGCCATAATTTATTATTTAGAGTTCCATTGATTATCGATGATATGGTTATCGCTTGAGCAGAGTTTATTCTAGCTTTTTTGACGAGATGTTTAGATCCTATTACACCAACTATTAAAAGCCCTATTATAATGATTACTATTGATATCTCTATTAGAGAGAAGGCTCGGTTCTCCCTTGAAGTTCTAATCATTTCGGAGGGATTGAATAAGTTTAAAATATAAAGAAATTTGTTTAGAAGATATATTTTTGGAGTAAAGTAGAATAATAAGAATAGATTTAATTATTTCTGTGAAAATTGTTAAGATATAAGTATGGAGCTATTAACTTTTTTATCATAAAGAGCTCTTCCAACAATAGCTCCGATAACACCATCTTTTTCTAATTCTTTGATTTGAGTTATATCGTCATCACAAGAAATTCCGCCAGACGCAATAATAGGAATATTAACACTTAAAGCTAAATTCCTAGTTTCTTCAATATTAGGTCCAGTCAAAGTTCCGTCTCTTGCAATGTCTGTATAAATTATTGCCTCAACTCCTGCATCTTCATATTTTTTAGCTAAGTCGACTGCTTTGATCTCTGAAGTGTCAACCCATCCTTCAGTTGCAACAAAGCCATTCTTGGCATCAATACCAACTACGATTTGACCGGGAAACTTTTTACAAGCTTGTTTTACGATTTCTGGATCCTTAGCGGCAATAGTTCCTAAAATTACTCGTGAAATTCCAATGTTAAGCCATTTTTCAATCTGTTCTAACGATCTAATTCCGCCGCCTAATTGCGCAGGAATTGAAATGTTTTTCAAAATTTCTTTTACAGATTCTTCATTTTGAGACTTTCCAGTAATAGCTCCGTTAAGATCAACAATATGCAAATACTTAAAACCAAGATCTTCAAACTCTTTAGCTTGATTTGCAGGATTATCATTAAAGATAGTTGCTTTATTCATGTCACCTTTAAATAGACGAACACATTTACCTTCTTTTAGATCAATAGCGGGAAAAAACATTAACTGAGTGCAAAATAGATTAAAGTAACAATAGCCAGAATTAGACTAAAATATAGAACAACAACGAATCTCTGATTTCTTAGTGAAAAAACTCCAGGAGTTTCAATCACATATTCTTTCTTTTCTTTTTTAGTATTTAGAATTTTGCCTTTCTTAAAAATAGCCTTAATTATAATTCTTTCAACAATGTAAGTCCAAAAAATATAAGCAATAATTGGAATTAATGATGGCCAGATTTTTAAAATAAGTTTAAATAACATAATATTTGATTCTTTTTTGAATACCGACAAAACACGCTTGCATTATTATTTGCAGGGTTTTAAACTGCAACAGCTAACTATTTAATACCAAGTTTTGCCTTCTAATTGACTCCTTAAGATTCATCTTTTTGGTCTATAATTCAAGTAGAAAACCTTATGTATATCCTGATACATAGCAGTTTTCTACTTAAATTATATCCACAAAAATATTTCACTTAAGTAGCCAATTAGAAGGCAAAACTCGGTATGAGTTAGAAATTTTTACAAAAAATGACGATTTGGTGTCTTTTATAGGACTTTCATTTTTTGGCTATTTTAACCAAATTATTCAAAATAATTATGTCTACTAATATCCCTAAATTTACTATCAAACAGCTTCTAGAAGCTGGTGTTCACTTCGGCCATAAATCAATGCGTCGTAATCCTAAGATGGAACGTTATATATATGCTAACAAAAACGGTGTAAGCATCATCAATCTAAATAAAACAGCTCCACTTTTACACAACTCTCTTAAAATCATTAAAGATATTGCCAAGAATAACGGTAAAATTCTTTTTGTTGCAACTAAAAAGCAAGCCGCTGATCCAATTGCAGAAGCTGCTAAAAGATGTGGTCAATTCTATGTTAACTTCAGATGGTTAGGCGGAATGCTTACTAACTGGAAAACTGTTTCTAAATCAATTAAAACTTTGAAAAAAATCGAAGAGCAATTGAGTAATCCTGAATCAGATCTTAATAAGAAAGAAAGACTAGTTCTTGAAAGAAAAAGATTAAAATTAGAACAAGCTCTTGGCGGAATTAAAGATATGGGTGGCTATCCTGACTTAATATTCGTTATTGATACTTACAAAGAATCTCTAGCAATTTTAGAAGCTAAGACGCTAAATATTCCAATTATGTCAATTCTTGACTCTAACTGTAATACAGACGGCATAACTTTCCCGATTCCAGGAAATGATGATTCAACAAAATCAATCTCTCTATATTGTAACCTGATTTCTGATGCAGCAATTGCTGGTATTAAAGAAAATATGGCTAACTCTGGAATTGATGTTTCTAAAATAACTGGCGATGCTATCGCAAATTACAGAAAACCTGTTCAGTTAAAAGATAAAGGGCCACTTAGAACAAATAAAAAAGTTGTTGAAGTAAAAGCTCAAGAATCAAATCCAGTTAAGAAAAAAGAAATAATCAAGAAGACTGACGCTCAAAAAGCTGAAGCTACAACAGCAGAACCTGTTAAAGCAAAAGTAGAGCCAAAGACAGAAGATAAAAAAGCTCCGGCTAAAAAGCCTGCAGCTAAAAAAGAACTAGCAAAGAAAGATCCTGCTAAAAAGCCTGCAGCAACAAAAGCTTCTCCTAAAACAGAAGAAGCTAAGTAGTCCTATTTAATTGTCGGTACCTGGTCTTCGAACCAGGTATCCAATAACCAATAATTAAACGAAAATGTCTTTAGAATTAATCAAAAAATTACGTGAAAGTACTGGATGTGGAATTGCCGATTGCAACAAAGCTCTTAAAGAAAATGGTGGTGATCTAGAAAAATCAGTTGATTGGCTTAGAAAAAAAGGTCTTTCTTCAGCTGTTAAAAAAAGTGGTAGAGTAACTTCAGAAGGTGCCGTTGCTATTCATAAGGGAAGTGACACTAAAATGACAGTTGTTGAAGTTAATTCAGAAACTGACTTCGTAGCTAAAAATGATAAGTTCCAAAATTTTACAAAGAAAATTGCTGAATTAGCCATTAGCTTTGGTGATGATGTTGAAGCTTTCAAAAAATCAAACTTTAGTGACTCTGTTACTGTTGAAGATGAAATCAAAAATCAAATTTCTGTAATTGGTGAAAACCTTTCAGTTAGAAGAATTTCTACTTTAGAAGTATCAAAAGGTGCAGTTGTTAACTATATTCATAACGCAACAGCTCCTAACATTGGTAAAATCGCTGTATTAGTAGCTTTGGAATCTGACGCTAGCGTGGATAAACTAGAAGAGCTTGGAAAACAAATTGCAATGCATATCGCAGCTGCTAAACCTGAATCTCTAAACATAGAATCAGTTAATGCTGATAAACTATCTAGAGAAACTGAAGTACTTAAAGATCAAGCCAGAGCTTCTGGCAAGCCAGAAAGCATCATTGAAAAAATGATTGTAGGGCGCATTAGAAAATATTACGAAGAAGTAGTTCTACTAGAGCAACCTTTCGTAATGAATGACAAACAAAAGGTTAAAGACTTATTAGCTGATTTTAGTAAAGAAAACGGTGAAACTAAGATCTCTGCATATAAGTTGTTCATCTTAGGTGAAGGAATTGAGAAAAAAGAAGAAGACTTTGCCGCTGAAGTAGCGTCAATGACTAAATAAAATATTTAGGGACCCTGGTTCCAGAAAAAAGGGGTCAGAACCTTAGGCGTCTGACCCCCATAATCTATATATAAATAACATGACGGACCTCAAATTCAAACGTATCCTCTTCAAAGTATCTGGTGAAGCAATGATGGGTAATAAAGAATTTGGTCATGATAGTGAAGCAATCCAAAAAATCTGTAATCAAATAGTTCTAGCTCATAAAGAATCTTGCGAAATTGCCATAGTTGTTGGAGGAGGAAATATCTTTAGAGGAATTTCTAAAGCCGCAGCTGATATAGAAAGAGTTACCGCAGATTATATGGGAATGTTAGCAACTTGTATCAATGCTTTGGCTTTACAAAGCGCATTAGAAAAACAAGGAATTGATACCAGAATGCTTTCAGCAATTCCAATGAATACAGTTTGTGAGCCATATATTAAAAGAAAAGCCGTTAGACATTTAGAAAAAAAACGTATTGTTATATTCGCAGCCGGAACAGGAAATCCATTTTTTACAACAGACACAGCAGCAACGCTAAGAGCAGTTGAGATGCATTGCGATGCAATATTTAAAGGAACGCAAGTTGATGGAGTTTACAGTGCTGATCCAAAAACTAATCCAGATGCAATTAGATATGATAAGCTAGATTATCTTGACGTTTTAAAACAGGATCTAAAAGTGATGGATCAAACTGCTATAGCTCTTGCTAAAGATAATAATTTACCAATTGTAGTTTTTTCTATAAAAGGTGAGAACGCTTTGCAAGAAGCAATAAAAGGACAAGGGAAATATACAGTAATCAACTAATTAGCCTTCGCCAAGGCTATGGCGGACAGGCCCTAATAAATTAAAACAGGAATTAAAAATGTTTGATCAATTAGTACAAAAGACACGTCAAAAGATGACTGATACTATGACATCTCTAACAAGAGATATGGATAGTATTTCAACTGGCAGAGCCACTCCAAATTTAATGGATACAATTAAGGCGGAAGTTTATGGATCTCCTATGCCACTTGACCAAATAGCTTCTGTTTCTATTCCAGAATCATCTACAGTAGCCATTCAAGTTTGGGATAAAACAAATGTTAAAGCAGTTGAAAAAGCGATTATGAATTCGAACCTAGGTTTTAATCCTATGGTTGATGGTCAATTAATTAGAATTGCCATTCCCAAATTAAGTGAAGAAAGAAGAGTAGAGCTTTCAAAGCTAGCTAAAAAATATGGTGAAGATAAAAAGATAGCTCTTAGAAATGTTAGAAGAGACATGATTGACGAATTTAAAAAGACTGATGATAGTTCTTCTAAAGACCAAGCGCATAGTTTTAGTGACGCAGTTCAAAAAATAACTGATGAATATGTTACTAAAATAGATGTGACTGTGAGTGCAAAAGAAAAGGATATAATGACAATTTAACCCACATTTTGTGTTTGGTATTGTAAGAAATAAACAAATCAAAATCCCGAGCCATATTGCGATCATAATGGATGGTAATTCCAGATGGGCAAAAAACAAAAAACTTCCAACCAAAGTCGGGCATAGCTTCGGCGTTAAAAATATTGAACATATTGTTAAAGCCTGTGTAGACCAAGGAGTTGCTAACTTAACTCTTTATGCATTTTCTTCAGAAAACTGGGATAGACAAAAAGATGAAGTTAATTATCTAATGAATCTTTTGGATGAGTATCTGGAAAAAGATATTAAGAAGCTGGTGAAAAATGATGTTAGAATTCAGATTTCTGGTGAAGTTCAAAAATTATCCAAAAAGACTCAAGACAAAATAAAATCAATTCAACAGCAGACTAAGAACAATAAATCGATAAATCTTGTTGTAGCCTTTGGTTATGGCGCTAGGCAGGAGATCTTATCAGCGACAAAGTCCATTGCTCTTGCAGTTAAGAATAACCAAGTTACTTTGGACGAAATTAACGAAGACTTATTTAAGAAGAATTTATATATTAGTGACATCCCAGATCCTGATCTATTAATCAGGACTGCTGGAGATTTCAGAGTAAGCAATTTTCTATTATGGCAAATCGCTTACACTGAACTATATTTTAGCACTAAGTTTTGGCCTGACTTTAAAAATAGTGATTTAAATAAGGCAATTAAAGACTTTAATAAAAGAGAGAGGCGCTATGGAAAAAGGCAAGAATAAGATTTTAAGCAATATTAAGAATTCGCTAATTGGTGTAATATCAAATATTTTTGCGGTTTTCTCAAAATCTCTTAATAAGGTAATCTCGCAAGTGCATTTTCTTGATCCAAAAGATAATACCAAACAAAGAATTGTCACTGCTTTGATATTGTTCCCAATCGCAATTTATGCGATATTTTTCTCTCAAAACCTCTTTAATTTAATGTCAGTTGCCATCGCTATTTTAATGGCTTGGGAATGGAGTAATATTACTAAAACTGCACCGGATAAAGATAAAAAGAAATGGCAGACAATAGGATTCTTCTATATCCTAATTCCAGTTTATTCTATTGTACAAATTCGTAGCATCGATGTTGATATCTTGTTTTGGATGTTCGCAATCATCTGGACAACAGATATTTTTGCTTTCTTTTCAGGAAAAACATTTGGTGGGCCAAAATTAGCGCCTTCAATTAGTCCAAATAAAACTTGGTCAGGTTTGGCTGGCGGAGTAATTAGCAGTGTGGTAATTGGAATAGTGTGCTCATCTTTATTTTCAGGTTCAGTAATATTTTTCATGATCGCAAGTATGAGTCTATCAATTCTAGAGCAAATTAGTGATTTAATAGAGTCGAAAATTAAAAGAATTTTTGGAGTTAAGGATTCAGGAAATTCTATTCCAGGACATGGTGGAGTGTTAGACAGAATGGATGGAATAGTTCTAGTGGCACCAGTGATATTACTATTAATCGTAATCACACCAGGAAGCTTTTAACCATTTTAACCACTTCGGGGTCTGACCCCAAAGTGGTTAATTACAGTAGAAATAAAATCAATCAAAAAACAATGAATAAAAATTTTGACAAGCCACTAGTTATTGCTGGCAAATCTTTCAATTCAAGATTATTAGTAGGAACTGGTAAATATAAAGATTTTGAAGAAACCAGAGATGCAATTAAAGCAAGTGGTGCAGATATAGTTACGGTAGCTGTTAGGCGTGTAAATATTGAGAAAAAAGGTGAGCCAATGCTTCAAGATTATCTTAATCCAAAAGAAATCACTTATTTACCAAACACAGCAGGGTGTTTCACCGCAGAAGATGCGATAAGAACTCTAAGATTAGCAAGAGCGGCAGGTGGATGGAACTTAGTTAAGTTAGAGGTTCTATCAAATGATGAAGTTTTATATCCAAAAGTAATCGAAACAATTAAAGCGGCAGAATTGCTAATTAAAGATGGCTTTGAAGTTATGGTATACACTAATGATGACCCAATAGTGGCTAAAGAGTTAGAAGATGTAGGATGTTGTGCAATTATGCCACTTGGAGCTCCTATTGGTTCTGGTTTGGGAATACAAAATAGATTAAATATTGAGTTGATAGTTGCGCAATCGAAAGTTCCAGTATTAGTCGACGCTGGAGTAGGAACTGCATCAGACGCATCTTTGGCAATGGAATTAGGCTGTGATGGTGTTTTAATGAATACTGCAATTGCTAAGGCCAAGAACCCAATTCTAATGGCACACTCAATGAAGTTAGCAGTTGAATCGGGAAGGGCAGCTTATCTGGCTGGTAGAATGGAGATTAAAAAATATGGCTCAGCATCTAGTCCCACACAAGGAAAAGTTACAAAATAAGTTTGTAATTTCCCTTATGGAGTAGGATATCTTATAATAACAATTCCATCAGCACCACTTCCTGCGGTTCCTTGACTGGATTCAGCTCCACCACCACCACTTCCTGTATTTGCTGATGCATCAAAGCCATTGCCAAGGTCGGTTCTTGATCCTTGACCACCAACTCCAGATCCACCATTTCCACCGGAGGCTATGGTGCCA
>Ga0209711_10000145_pt1 | contig 70936 bp, 53 predicted proteins | sample ArcticOcean_MG_C_7_FD_187441 | JGI IMG/M metagenome (GOLD analysis project Ga0209711, IMG submission 187441) | Marine microbial communities from western Arctic Ocean - ArcticOcean_MG_CB11_88 (SPAdes) (version 2) | ecosystem: Environmental > Aquatic > Marine > Oceanic | place: Arctic Ocean... | reverse complement strand
GAGGAGGCCGCCTGGGACATGGTTCTTACTTCCATTGATTCCGTTCCAGCGGAAGATCGCGCGGCAGACATCGTTATCGGCCATTCCGCCAGTTTTCGGACTAAGATACCAAGCACCACAGTAGTAATCCTTCCCATACATGTCAGTGGTGATGGGGATACCATCAGGGAGATCGGCATCGAGATGCTCGATGCGCGCTTCGCCCCATTGGTTTGAGCCAGCGAGGTTAAAGACACCGGCGCTTGTTCCACTCCGTGCGAAATCGGTTGAGGAGGTGAAACGTGTATTGTTTCTCCAGGAAACGAGATCAGAAGCTTCGAGATGCTTCTGGATATTTGTCCATTTCGCGGAGACCCAAGAACGATTTCATGTTGCGGAGGAATCTGCCCTGATTTGCCAGCTGAGTGAAAAGGTAACGCTGGTCAGAAAGAGAACGCGTGAAAGATAGGTCATTGATAGATGGGATGTTAGCGATGGAGATTAGTGATTCAAGCTTAGGTCTCGTCCTCGAGACAAAGGATCAATTCGACGAAATAAAGCGACATTTTGACGATGAAACCACTTTTTGACTGCAATAAATCGCGCCGATATCCGGCGCAAATTGTCACCTTTTTTGTCACCATATGTAAAATATGAGACATGATGACACAGGTCTTGTGAGTGCTTTTGTGATTAGAGAAGAGAACGCGCAATTCTCTCTAATGTTTTATAATCTCTTGAAACATAATGTAATAAGGTTTTTTGGTAAAGAGAGATCATGAATCTGGATCCTTTTGAGAGCAGGAAATCGGCCCATTTTCCAACTCGGTATGGAACATGCATCTCCTCAATGACGCATTAAGAAAAGATTACAACGTAGTGACATTCATTCTGAATAAATCAGCTCCTGCAACGCTCCTATATGAGAGCAAAGCTTTTAAAGCATCACTCAACCCCACCAAAACAATGTCGAAATACGATTCAGACAGCAGCCTTCGGGTTTACATGAGAGAAATCTCAAAGACCGAACTTCTCACGCCTAAGGAGGAGGTCGAACTGGCGGCACGCATTAAAAAAGGCAACAAGAAAGCACGTGAGCACATGATCAAAGCCAATCTCCGGCTCGTCGTGAAAATTGCGCAAGATTACTCCAACTACGGCCTTCCTCTTCAGGATCTGATTTCTGAAGGAAACATCGGATTGATGAAAGCTGTGGAGCGATTCGATCCGGAAAAGGGTGGAAAGCTCTCTACTTACGCCGCTTGGTGGATCAAGCAGGCGATCAAGCGCGCCTTGGCAAATCAGAGCAAAACGATTCGCCTTCCGGTCCATATGGTCGATAAAATCGCTAAATTGCGCCGGATTACTGGTATGCTCGCCGAGGCCTATGGTCGTGAGCCGACTAATGAGGAGCTCTCCGAAGAGACTGGAATTGCGATGAAAAATCTCTCGCTTTTAAAGCGGGCATCCCAGCGGCCAGCTTCTCTTGATGCCCCTATGGGCGATGATGACAGCTCTAGCTACGCTGAGATTATCGGTGATGAGCACGCAGTGAATCCTTTTGATGCACTTTCTGACAAGAATATGCATGGGCAGCTCGACGATCTCATGGAGGTTCTTGACGAGCGGGAGAGCAAAATTATCGATGCCCGCTTCGGAATTGGGGGGGGGACGCCCATGACTTTGGAAGAGGTAGGCCGGGAATTCGGGGTCACGCGCGAACGAATTCGTCAATTACAGAACATTGCGCTCGACAAGATGCGTAGAACTCTGCGAAAAAGGGAGAAGCCGATGTTGAGGCTTCTTTCGAGAAGCCTTAGCTGAAGTTAGATAACACAATCCATTGCGATTGGGATCGTAGGTGTGAAGAGCGGTAGAGGTGACTCTACCGCTCTTTTTCTTTCTGCATCTCGATGCTTTTTAATGAAAAGACGTCGACGTCGACTCCGGGGCTCACTAGCGAGGAAACGGGAGGGGCTGGTAATTCGAAGTGCTCCCAGTCGAAAGGAGCCTTGCTCATTTGGGAGCAATTCGTGGATTTGAACTGGTAGGGTTCGTGGTGGACCCGGCCGCAGAAGAGTTCTCCGTCGCGTTTTCTCGAAAAGAGGAGGTAGCGCTCCAACAGAAAGAACTCGAGGCTTCCCGGCTTGGCAATTTCTCCGGACGTTATTTTCTCATACTCGTAGGAAGCCGGCTGCAGCTCACCCTGACGTCGGCATTGATAGGTGATTCCAGACCCGGATTCTTGAGCCTTCATTTGCGCATTGTGATAGGGGAGGTGAAAAAATGAACGAGCGATTGAGACTGCAAGTGATTGGTTGCAATCCAGCGAGAAGAACCATACGCCAGGTCTTCCATCTTGATCTAAAACGTAGGTGCGGATATTGAGCTCAAGGAAGTTTGACAATTTGGAGAAGGCGGGGAGAAACTTGGGCCGCACGTTTTTCATGAAGAATGGAATGATCCCGATGTAGGCCTTACCCTCGTGAAGGTCGACATTGAGACGCTTTGGAATCCGCGCTGCAAGCAGGTCGGGATCAATCTCCCAATGGAGAAAAAGAAGATCACTCCAGCACTGATGCATCACGGGGATGCCCTTGGGACGCTCTCGATAAGAGAGGCGTTCTTCGAGAGATGGAGTAGTCATGGAGGAATAGGTGGCCACTTGGCAGAAAAATTGCAAGCTCTACGCGCTCTAAGCTAGGGGGATCATCGAGGGTTGCATTTCCCATGGGAGAATGCTTCAACACGCTCCTCTTATGGCTGACGAAAGAAAGACCCTTGAAGTGCGACAACAAATGTCGGATCTCGAACGCTTGCGCCACTCTTGTGCCCACGTGCTCGCGACCGCGGTTTCGCGCCTTTGGCCCGATGCTCAATTTGCGGCAGGTCCTCCTGTCGAGGGTGGCTTTTACTACGATGTCGATCTGAAGCACCGTATCACGCCGGATGATTTTGAAAAAATCGAGACCGAGATGAAGAAGGTCGTGAAAGAAAATTCACCCTTCGAGCGCATGGTCGTCACTCGTGATGAAGCAATGGCACTCGCCAAGAGTGGCCGTCTCGCATCGGTTGCTGAGCGGAAAGTGGAGTCGGTTTTCAAGGTCGATCTTCTCGCTGACATTCCTGAGGGCGAGGAGATTTCGATCTTCAAAAACGGCGATTTCTGGGATCTCTGTGCCGGTCCTCACGTAGGACGAACCGGGAATTGTAAAGCCTACAAGGTGATGTCGATCGCAAGTGCCTTCTATAAAGGCGATAAGGACAAGCAATCACTTCAGCGGATTTACGGAACCTGTTTCAAGAACAGGACGATGCTTGAGGAGCATCTCGAGCGTCTGGAAGAGGCCAAGAAGCGTGATCATCGTCGCCTTGGAAAAGAGATGAACCTTTTCACCTTCGATGACTCGGTTGGGCAGGGGCTTCCTCTCTGGAAGCCCAAAGGCGGGCTCATTCGTCGAGCGCTGCAAGACTTCATCACCGAGGAACTGGACAAACAGGGCTATTTCCAAGTCTACACTCCGCACATTGGAAAACTCGACCTCTATCGAACGTCGGGCCATTTCCCTTACTATGAGGATTCTCAGTTTCCTCCGATTATCGAACCCGAGGCACTCAAGAAGCTGGCCGATGAAGGCTGCGACTGCGGTGATCTCATGAATGCCGTTCGCTCCGGCGAGGTTGACGGTTTCCTTCTCAAGCCGATGAACTGCCCGCATCACATCAAGATCTTTGATAGCGAGCACCATAGTTACCGTGACCTCCCGGTCCGCCTTGCTGAGTTCGGAACGGTATACCGCTGGGAGCAGTCGGGAGAACTCGGCGGGCTCACTCGCGTTAGGAGTTTTACTCAGGATGATGCCCATATTTTCTGCACCGATGAGCAATTAGGCGATGAGATTGAGGCCTGCCTTGGACTTGTAAAGAAGGTGCTGGGGACCCTAGGGATGGAGGACTACGGCGTCCGCCTTTCACTCCGTGATCCTGATTCCGATAAATATGTCGGCGATCTCGAGAGCTGGGACAAGGCTGAGAATGCCCTTCGAAAGGCGATTCAGACGCTCGGCGTAGAATATACCGAAGAGCCAGGAGAAGCCGCGTTCTACGGACCGAAGATTGATTTCGTGGTAAAGGACGTGATTGGCCGTGATTGGCAACTGGGAACGGTGCAGGTGGATTACAATAATCCAGAGCGCTTCGATCTTAGTTATATCGGTTCGGACAACGCTCCTCACCGTCCTGTCATGATTCATCGAGCGCCCTTTGGTTCGCTCGAGCGTTTCGTGGGGCTCCTCATTGAGCACTTCGAGGGCAAGTTCCCTGTGTGGCTTGCGCCAGAGCAGGTAAGGGTCCTTCCGATTTCGGAAAAGTTCACCAAAGAGGCCGAGTCACTCGTGCAATTACTCGCCGATGGGGGAGCCAGAGTGGCGATCGATAATACCGGTGACAAAATTGGTGCCAAGATTCGTCTTGCTCGAATGGACCGTGTTCCTTACCTTGCAGTCATTGGAGCACGTGAAGTGGAAGAGAATTCCGTGAGTGTGCGCCATCGGGATCAAGGTGATCTCGGAAGTATTTCAACGAATGATTTCGTATCCAGGGTTCAAAATGACATCTCCAGCCGCTCCCTATAGCGGATGTCCTGGTGGTGTGTGTCTCTCTCCTTTTCATGATGAGGCGTGAATTACCCTGTCAGATCAATCGTCCCAACTTTGGGGGCTATTTTGTTCCCTTTCGATTCTCATTTGAGAATCACCTCTAAACACAACCGCTACTGTCATCGCTAAGAAGAAAAAGAAGTTCAGGAGAGCGCGCCGGGATATGACCCGCGTGAACGAGAAAATTCGTGCTCCAAAAATCCGTGTTGTTTATGGCGAAGGCCAACAGCTCGGCGTCATGACTCCTCATGAGGCACTCGCAAAGGCAAAGTCCGTAGGGCTTGATCTTGTCGAAATTGCCGCAAAGGCTGATCCTCCGGTTTGTCGTATTGTCGATTATGGCAAGTACAAGTACGAGCAATCCAAGCTGAAGAAAACTTCCAAGAGCAAGGGTCCAATCAAGATGAAGGAGGTGAAATTTCGCGTCCGGACCGAGGAGCATGATTACAATATCAAGTGTGCTCGTGCCGAAAAATTTCTCGATGAGGGAAACAAGGTTCGGGTTCAGCTTCAGTTCCGTGGTCGTGAAAATGCCCACCGTGAAATCGGCTTTGTCGTCATGCAGAAGGTGAAGGAAGATCTTGCCGGAATTTCGCATTGCGACATGGAGCCTAAGCTCGCTGGTCGTGCCATCGGAATGGTTCTCGCACCAATCCCGGAAGAGAAGCGTGTGCGCAAGTTCATGCTCTCCCATGGGGAACTCATCCACGAAGACGAAGCCAAGGACGAAGAGTTCGAGGATTCAGACGACATCGAGGGCGAGGGCAACGGAGCCGAGGACGAAGAAGCCTCGGGCGAAGAAGCCGAAGCTGATGGCGAAGAGAAGTAAACTCCTTCTCTTTGACGTCGACTGCACCCTAGTGAACACCGGCGGTGCAGGTATTTCGGCTCTGAAGCAGGCCATCGTCGAAGTCTTTGGCGGTGCGGGGCCTCCTTTGGATCTCGCTGGCAGCACCGACAGCGGGATTGTCCGTGGTATCTTCGGGCACTTCGGTCGCGAATATGATGCCTCGATCGAAGAAGCCTTTTACGAAGTTTACCTCCCCTTAATGGAAGCGAATCTCCGTGATGAGAGCTTTGGTGGTCGTGTTCTCAAGGGAGTTCCTGAACTCCTTGGAGACCTCGAAGAAGCGGGTCATACTTTGGGGCTCCTTACGGGGAACATCGAACGTGGGGGACTGATCAAAGTGGCCCACTATGGCCTCGCCGAATATTTCCAGTTTGGTTCGTATGGTGATGATCACTGGGATCGAAACAAGCTTGGTTCGATTGCGATTCAGCGTGCGAACAAGCATACTGGGAAATCTTTTACAGCAAGGGATGTCATTGTTATTGGTGACACTTGTAAAGATGTCGTATGCGCAAAAGCGATCGGAGCACCTTGCCTCGCAGTGGCGACTGGAAGTGTTTCTGCGGAGGCGTTGGGTGAATGTGGTGCCGATTTGGTTGTTCCTGATCTGACCGTTCCCGAGGTTCGGTTTTTTTTGGGTTGTTGAGGGATTGGTGTTAGTAAAAGGAACCGAGTATTTTAAATGAACACTCCTGTGAACGAATCTAGGCCCTTTGGCTCAGCCACGGCAGTGGCGACAGAGATGAGTTCTGTGTGGGGATGAGATTTAAAATGTGAGATGTGAGCACGAAATATGATCTGCTTGGTTGGGGAGGGGGAGATTTTGTGGAGATCGATTTAGGCGAGCTCGGCGGCGATGGCGTCGACCAAAAGGGGGCCTTCGCCGGTGAGGCGGAGGTGGGTTTTGGTTTCTTCGACTAGGCTTTGGGCTTGGAGGTGGGAGAGGTTGGTTTCGGGGAGGAGGTATTCTTTAGGGAGGCCCTCGGTGGTGCGCAGCTGGAGGGCGATTCGTTCTAGGCGCCAAGCTTCGTCGTCGAGGATTTCGCTTGTTTCCCGGGCGTGGCCGACTGCGGTGATACGCTTGAGGTAGGCGGCGGTGTCGCAGACGTTTTGGTGGCGGGTGCGGCGGATGGTGGAGACGGCGGAGGGGCCGAGGCCGAGGTAATCGTTTCCGATCCAGTAGCCTTGGTTGTGGCGGGATCGTTTTCCGGGGAGCGCGTAGTTGGAAGTTTCGTAGTGCTCGTAGCCGGCTTGGGTGAGGAGTTGGTGGCCGAGGGTGAACATTTCGGCGTTGAGGTCGGGGTCGTTCTGATAGGCCCCTTTTTTAAACTGCTCGAAGAAGGCGGTGTCTTCTTCGTAGGTGAGATTGTAGGCGGAGATGTGGTCGGGCTGGGCAGAGAGAGCTTCTTTTAAGGTGGAGGACCAGTCGTCGAGTGATTGGCCGGGAACGGAGAAGATGAGGTCGATGTTGACTTCGAGTGAGGGTGCTTCCCGGAGAGCGGCGACGGAGGAGCGGGCTTGCCCGGCACTGTGCTCGCGGCCGAGGGTTTTTAGATGAGTGGGGTGGAAGGATTGGATGCCGAGGGAGACGCGGGTAATGCCGAGGTCGGCGTAGAGTTGGGCGGTGCGGGAGGTGAAGGTGGCTGGGTTTGCTTCGAGGGTGATTTCCTGGAGTTGGTCGAAGCTGAAGATCTCGCGGAGGCCGGTGAAAAGGCGGGTGAGATGGGTGGGCGAGAGCATTGAGGGAGTGCCGCCGCCCAAGTAAATGGTCTGGAGTGGGGAGAGGTCATTTTTTGTGGAGAAGTGAGCTTCGGCGAGAAGCGCGTCAACGAAGGCGCCGAGATCGGTGCCCCCCGGGGTGTGCTTGTAGAATGAGCAGTAAGGGCAGATGCGGTGACAAAAGGGGACGTGGAGGTAGAGATGCACTTGTCGAACTCTGAACGTTGAACGTTGAATATTGAACTCTGAATTTTTGAATTGGTTAGTGGGAACTTGGTTGGGGAGGTTTATCCGCAGATTAACGCTGATCGTTTGGGGGCTTCTTCCGCCTACGCGAAGACTCCGGCGCGACAAGTGGTTGAGGAGGGAGGAGATTTTGAATTTGTTAAGGGTGGGATTTTGGGGGAAGAAGGGGGGTGGCAATGCAATCCGATTTGAGTACGCAGGTTTTGAAGGATGTTTCGCGTTCTTTTTATCTGAGCCTGCGCTTTTTGCCGAAGGGGTTTCGGGAGCCGGCTAGCTTGGGGTATTTGCTGGCGAGGCTGAGTGATACGATTGCGGATGCGGGGGAGGAACTGGTGGGAGTGCGGCAGGAATTGCTGGAGTCATTTACGAATGCGCTTTTTACCGGGGAGAGGGATTGGCTTGAAGATCTTCGGAAATTGAAGAGCTTGAGTGAGGGGGAGCAGGTCTTGATTGAACGAGCGGGCGATTGTTTGGATGCGCTTTCGCTCGTGCCGGAATGGCAGCAAGGGGCGATCAGAAGAGTGGTTGAAATTATCACCGATGGTCAGGCTTGGGATTTGACGCGTTTTAAGAAGGATGGCGTGGTAAGACTTGAGGAAGATGATGAGCTGCGGAACTACACTTATCAGGTGGCGGGGTGCGTAGGGGAATTTTGGACGGAACTGGGTTTTGGTTTGGAGTCTGGAGAAAATCAGTTTGCGCAGGTGAGCCGGATTCAGATGGATGAATGGGGGCAGAGCTATGGTCGGGCCCTTCAATTGATTAACATTCTTAGGGATGTGCCCGAGGATTTGGAAAGTGGGCGCTGTTATCTTCCGGGGAGCGAAGACATTTATCCGGATGTTCTTTTGAGGGAGCGGGGAAGGTGGATTGCGGAGGCGAGGAAAGGGCTCGATGATGCGCAGCGTTATGCCGAGGCGCTTAATGGAAAGAGAATGCGCTTTGCTACGATTCTTCCAGCTCTGATCGGGAGGGAGACGCTCAATCGGCTTGAGGGGGCAAGCTGGGAAGAATGGGTTGCCCGGGTGAAATTGAGCCGGGCCGAAGTGAAGGGGATGATGTGGCAGGCGGCGAAGTTTGCGATGTGATTTTATGAGATGGTTGAGGGAGAATGCAGAAGATCAGATCGTGTTTTTTCGCCTTCACTTTTCGAGCTACGGCGCCGCCGCGACTCCTTTTTTAAAAGACGCCGATGGCGGAGGAGAAGGAGAGGGCCACGGGTTCTCCTTTGCGGACGAGATTTTCTCCGACGTTAGACTTGGGGAAGTCTAGGACGAGAGTTGCGATTCCATTTTGTGATTCGGCGGCGATTTTCACGGTGCCGGTGAGTGATCTTCCTCCCCAGGGGTCCCGGTAGGAGACGGGGAAAGAGTTGGCGTTTTTTTTGATGGATTCAGGGAGACCAGTAAGGATGAGGTAGTGGCGTTTGAGGGTGAGCCAGGTGGAGACGTTTGATCCCTTGATACGGCGAAGGGCAACACGGCGAATGCTCATGATCGGGGGAAGGCCTTTCTTTAGGGATTTGCGAAGTTTGGTATGGCTGCGCTGGAGAAGTTTGGCAGGAGTCTCGCGAGAGCCTTTGAAAAGGATTTCCTGTTTGATGGTGCCCATCCAGAAACGCGTGCGCATTTCGTTGGCCATGGCCGTGAGGTCTTCGGCATTCACGCCGCCGCGTTGATCCCATCGGCGACGGGTCGGGATGAGCTTGGAAGGGCGCGCTCCGTAGCTCTGGATGATCTTGATAAGGCGGGAGCGTTCCGATTCGCCTTTAATGGCTTTTGCTGAATCGCTCCATTTTTTCGAACCACACTGGAAGGCGTCGAGAAGGCAAGCCGGGCCGCAGGCGTTTCCGCTAGTACGGAGCTGATTGATGGGCGACGGAGTGAGGTTTGGCGCGGCGAGCCAGTTGTTCTGTGCCGAGATGGGGAGCGTGCAGCAGAGGATGAAGAAGAGTCTAAGGACCATCGTTCGAGGAACTAGGAAGGGTGATTATTTCGCTACGGCGATTGTTAGAAGGCTGGGCGTCGGTGGTTTCCGTGCTGAAGGTGATGCTGCTGCTGACCGGAAGAGAGCCTGTGTCGTTGAGGGTGGATTGCCCGACCGGGAGGGTCGCAAGGTGACGCTCGTTGACACTTAAAGTAGGTAAATTAACAGGGTAGCTTCCGCCATCAACATTCACGATGAGCTGTCCTCCTTGGACGGTCTCGGTGCCTTGGTTTTCAATGCCAATTTGTAGACCGTTGCCAAATGCGCTGACTGAGTTGAGTTCGTAATTGTAGCTTGTAACAGCGAGGTCAACGATCCCCGGAGTGGCACGCTCCATGACGCGGCCAACGTCGAGGTAGCCACTGCCATAGGAGGAATCGTTTCCGTAGTCTCCTGCGTCATTGGTGTAGTTAAGAAGGATTTCTCCTGCCTGAGCCCCCGTAATGGGATAAGGGCTTTCGGAAATGATAGCTGCCAGAGTGCCAGAAACGAATGGGGCGCTCGCAGAAGTGCCGGTGAAGCTGATGGACTGGTCTCCGGGCCAAGCTGCGGTGGGGCCCACGCCGGGGGCAGTGAGAGAAAGATCTGCGCTTTGGTTTGAAAAACTCATATGAGTGCCTGTAGCGTCGATCGCACCTACGGAGATAACGCCGTCGTAGGCTGCTGGGTTGGCCGCAAAATTAAATCCATCATTACCTGCAGAAGCAACAATGACAGATCCGGCGCTTTGTGCGTAGGAGATCGCCTCTCGAACGAGTCCGCTGTCTCCGTAGGATCCCATGGAAATATTAATCACCTGAGCTCCGTTATCGACGGCAGCGATGATGCCTTTGGCTAGGAGAAAGGAATTTGATGATCCTGTGCTATCCGCGACTTGAATGGATAAAATCGGAGCGCTGGGGGCGATACCCGGAACACGGGAGTGTTGTCCGACAATTAACGAGGTCACTGCGGTGCCATGGCCGTGAAGTTCTCCCTCTGCGACACCATCGACGACGATCTTCTGGATCCCATCGGGAAGGGCAATGTGGGGAGCGACACCGGTATCGATGATTGCTATCTTAACACCTTTTCCCCATTTGGAGTTGTCACCCGTGATATTGAGAAATTCTAGGGCCTCCGAGCCAAAGGCAACTCCGGCGCTGCCAGTTTCGGGATCGGGAACAAGCGGAATGGAGACGACAAAGTTAGAGGCGATTGTTGCATCTTCATCTAAGAGGTCGTCTAAGCTGCGGAGGTCTTTTCCGCTGATGCGAAGTGAGCGAAAGCGGTTGAGTTTTCCAAGAATCTTAAAATCACTTCCTTCCAGAAGGGCGATGGCTTTGCGGTAGGCATCATCACTGGAAAAGCTGATGATTCTCTCATTGCGGATCGCAAGAAGGTCTTCAAGCGGACTATTTTTTTTCACGCGAGGGCCAAGGTTTTCCGGGAGACGAGAGCTGACTGCATGGTTACTATCGCCGACCGCTTTTTTATGGTTGTTGTCAGCGGCCTCAGAATTCGCCTCGACCGCATCTCGTGTGATCAACCAACCCACACCTATTCCAAGCAACAGAATGAAGAGGCCTAAAAGGATGCTGCGGTTCATAATGATTAAACGTCTTCCGACTCTTGAATTTGCCTTATTTATGCAAAAATGCGAGAGCTCATTCGTTGAGAAGTTGTTTGACTTGCTCCAAGGAGGTGAGGATCGCGTCGGGACGTGGGAGGTCCGAGCGCCTCGGGCGTGGGCGGAACGAGCGCGTATCCCCGGCGAAGAGAACGGTTCGCATTCCGATTCGGTGTGCCGGAGCGATATCGTTTAGAAGGTCGTTTCCAATGTAGAGGATTTCCTCGGGAGGCGGCCCATCTTTCAGGAATTTCTCGAAAAGAAAGGTTCCTGGTTTGGCTTGGCGATCTAGGTAGGAGTAGAAGGTGAGTTTAGGGACTGGGAGTGAGAAAGCTTCTAGTAAAAGAGGGGTGTAAAACTGAGCATTGGAGATCAAGCCGATCGTGGCAGGGTGGGAGAGTGCCTTCTTAGCGCCGGGAAAAGGTCGGCAGGGGTTCGTCATAAAATCGAATCGGAGGGCGAATTCTTCTATATTGGAAGGGGGAGAAAGGTCGAGGGATTTGAAGAAGCGGCTCCAAATCTCGAGGATATTGACTTCGGGGAAATCGATTCCGGATTTACGCGACCGGGCGTGGTCTTGTGCGATGAGATTTCGAAGATGAACGCTAAGGGAAAAATGAGGCAGCTCGCTTGAATCTATGAGAAGGGAGCGAAGAGTCGTTTCATGCAGCGAGGCATTTTGATCCGTTCCCGCGGACGACATTAAAAGGGTTCCGTAGAGGTCCCAAACGAGATAGCGGACACCATCGATTTTTTTCAGAGAAGGGGAGAGGTCGACAGGTTGAGGCACCATGGGGAGAGCGTTTTTGCGTAATAACCGGGCGAGAGGAGACATGAAATTAGGTGCGCAAGAAATGGAAGCGTTTGGGATCAAGAAAGCGCTCGAGGACACGGCGTTTATCGAGGAAATTTAGTCGGCCGGGAGTCGAGGCTGGAATTTTCGAGACGATCGCAGACAGTCGGTCCTGATAGCGGGGCAAGGACCATGCTGAGAGATCTTGCGGAGGGAGTGAGTGGGGTTGAAGGGCCCGAGCAAGCCAATTTTTCAATTCGGGAAGCGGATGGTGCTTGATGACTTGCCGCTGCTGATCCTCTGGGAGATTTCCGAAGTCGATGGTTCTGTTTTGCACAAAATCGGACCATTCTCTTTCGGCATCAATTGGTTGCCTGTAAGAAGAATAGGTTTTTTTGATTTCTTTGAGGAAACTTTTCTTGAGCACTTCCTCGTCTAGGAGATGGAGCGGCAAGGGGATTGAGTTGTAAGTCTGGCCAAGAGAAATGCCCTCCCTTTTAAAATCCTCGGTAATCTCAGGGAGATCCCGACCGATCAGCGGCTTTTTGATGAGATGGGGTTCAAGGAAGGTTAGTCCGAATCCTTCGGCGACTGAGGTGGTTGCAATGTGGCTGGCGCGACCGAGTAGCCGGGCGAAATCGGAGGGCGATTTGACGGCATCAAATGCGATGGGAAGGGCTTGTTGCTTTGCAAACTGTTGCCAATCGTCATGGACCTTGGTCCAAGCGGGATTTTCGGGGGCTCGGGCGATTATGAAATTTACATTTTCGGGTGTATGTTTGGCCCAAAGGCAGAGCTCCCCAAGATTCTTTCGACGAATTCCTCTCACCGGATAGAAGATCAAAAGCGCTTCCGAAGACGAGGGCACGATTTGAGGCGCTGTGACTGCGTTAAAGAGAAAATGGCACCGTTCTTTTGGGAGTCCGGCTTTGATTAGATGGTTCCGGTCCCGACGATTGATAAAGGCGTAGTGCACGTGCTCAGCAAGGGGATAAACGTTCTCTTTCCCTCTCAGCAATTCGTAATTTTTGGGCCGCCCATCTTCGGCGAAATCATGACATTGTAGGAGCAAGCGGTCTCCTCGCCGCGCAAGGGTTTCGATGAGATCAGGAAAGAGGGCATTTTTCCCCAAGGTTGGATTGTGAATGATCCAGAGGTCAACGGGTTCGCCAATTTGTCGATCCAAGGATTCGAGGAGGTCGGTGACGGAGCCCTGGGGTTCTCTCAAATAATCCAACTGAGGAAGATCTTGAGGAATCGTGACCGTGTGCCCCAAGTTCTTGAGAATAAGCTTCTGTGAATCGATCACTCTAGACACACCTCCAGCTCGGAGATGGTAGTGGAGGAGGGCGATTCTCATCAAAAAAGGGACTCTAAAGCGCTGGATAATCCATCTAGACGGTCGAAAGATGAGCGATCATTGCATTCGGTCAAGTTGACAGCTCTCCAGACTGTATAAAAAAGGCGTTTTAATTTCCAAATCTTGGGCTAGGTTCCCGCAGAGACGCGATATTTATCGGGTCCGAACTACCGAAGTTCATGTCCGACCATCAAAATAAGAAGCCAGAAGGCCCGAAAAAATCGACGCCAGGAGACTCTGAGGGAGGGGTGAATTGGAAAGTAATCATTCTTTTCACACTTGCGTTCGCTGTCATCTGGGGCGCGTTTAAATACGGAGGTGCAAGCGATTCTGATAAGCTGACCTTCCCCGAATTCCGGAAAGCATTTCTAGAAGGTCGAGTTTTGCGGACCGCTTCAGAGGATATCAAGAAGGGTCAGCTGGAACTCATCACATTCTCCGGAGAGACCCGCGCTGAGATTCGTGGTAAATACCACGATAATGAGCCATTTTTGAAGGAATGGACGAATCAGACTTCTGTGAAGATTAACGTCCAGTTGGGGGTCCACGGAGAAGAAATTGAGTCGACTTTTGGAGAAAGATTACTTTGGGAAAAGATAAGCGATCAACCTGCTGTTGAGAGTGAGAAGATCTCCTACTCGGCTTTTAAACAGCTCTTTTTCGACAACAAGATTGTCCTTGGACCGGACCAAAATATTACGGTCTATCAAACTCCTGGCTCTGAAGAGGCGGTCCTAGTAGCAACAAAGGGCGATCCTGTAGGTTATTCCATCGAAGAGATCAGAACGATGGGGAAAGACTTCGTTGTCCGCACCGATAGTTTGATCATGCGCGACCAACTTGCCATTCTCGTTGATTCAAATATTATGCCGCGACGCGAGGACAATACCTTCAGTAAGGTCCTATTTAGCTTTCTTCCTGTTTTCCTCCTCATTGCGCTGATTTTCTTCCTCTTTCGTCACCAAATGAAGTCAGCAGGTCGCGGAGCGATGAGCTTTGGTAAATCCAAGGCCAAGCTTCTTTCGGTAGACCAAGTAAAGGTCACTTTCAAAGATGTTGCGGGGATCCAAGAGGCCAAGGAAGAGCTCTTCGAGATTGTCGATTTCCTTCGTGATCCTAAAAAATTCCAGTCTCTCGGCGGAACGATCCCGAAAGGGGTTCTCATGGTTGGATCTCCGGGAACGGGTAAAACGCTCCTCGCTCGTGCGATCGCGGGTGAAGCTGATGTTCCTTTTTTCTCTATTAGTGGTTCCGACTTTGTCGAGATGTTCGTGGGAGTGGGTGCAAGCCGTGTCCGTGACATGTTCGAACAAGGAAAGAAGCAGGCTCCCTGCTTGATCTTTATCGATGAGATCGATGCCGTAGGTCGCCATCGTGGTCACGGAATGGGAGGAGGCCATGACGAACGTGAGCAGACTCTCAATGCTCTGCTCGTTGAGATGGATGGTTTCGACACCCAAGAGGGGGTGATTATCATCGCCGCGACGAACCGTCCCGATGTTCTCGATCCCGCGCTTCTTCGTCCGGGTCGATTTGACCGTCAGGTCACGATTTCACTGCCCGATGTGAATGGTCGCGAACAAATCCTAGTAGTCCATGCGAAGAAGATTAAGCTCGCTGCCAACGTTGATCTCGGGGTAATCGCCAGAGGAACTCCGGGATTCTCTGGTGCCGAACTGGCAAACCTTATTAACGAATCTGCTCTCCTTGCAGCCCGAAAGGGAATCAAGGCAGTTACGCTAGCTGAAATGGAAGAAGCGCGTGACAAAGTGCGCTGGGGCCGGGAGCGCCGCAGCTTGGCTCTTTCCGATAAGGAAAAGAAGAATACCGCTTATCACGAGGCAGGACATGCCATTCTTAATGTACTCCTGGATCATACCGATCCAATTCACAAGGTTACGATTATTCCCCGTGGTCCTTCTTTGGGATCAACGATGTTTCTCCCTAGTGAGGACAAATTTAACCACCGCAAGAACGAGCTTCTGTCACAGCTGATAGTTCTCATGGGCGGTCGAGTTGCTGAGGAAATTGCCTTCGGTGATGTGACTAACGGAGCGATGGGAGATATCCGGATGGCGACCAACCTCTGTCGTAAAATGGTCTGCGAGTGGGGAATGAGCGATAGCCTTGGAATGATCGAATATGGCGACGGTGGAGGAGGTGAGGTCTTTTTGGCCCGCGACATTTCGAAGTCGAAGAATTACTCTGAACAGACCGCGCAAAAAATTGACTCGGAGATCAAGCGCCTTACTGATTCAGCCTATCAGGAAGCCAGTAAACTTCTGAACGAACGACGTGATCTTCTCGATAAGATCTCTGAAGCGCTGCTTGAGTTTGAAACTCTCGATGCTCATCACATCAACGATATTGTGGACCATGGCGAAATGAAGAACCCGCCATCACGCCCGACTCCTCCCGATATTCCCCAGGATCTTGAGAAAAAAGAGAATCCAAAGGTGGAGGAAGAGAGGGCGACTGAGGACGATGGGCCAATTGCTGGAGAAGTCGTCGGAGCTCCGGCATAATTCCTGAGAATCCTCTCTTGAGTTCGCACTTATACAATTATGGAAGACGTTATTATTATCGGAACTGGCTGTGCTGGTTGGACCGCTGCAATTTACACCGCTCGCGCAAATCTGAATCCTCTCGTTCTTTCTGGCACCCAATTGGGAGGCCAGCTCACTACCACGACAGAAGTGGAGAACTTTCCTGGTTTTCCAGAAGGCGTGATGGGACCGGAGCTGATGGGTCGGATGCAGCAACAGGCAGAGAAATTCGGTGCCCGTGTCGAATACAAAAAGGTCGAGGAGATCGCCAAGAACGATAACGGAACTTTTATTCTCACTACAGATGTAGGGACGGTTCAGGCTAAAACGGTGATCATCGCAACCGGAGCTGCGCCTCGCTATCTCGGTTTGGAAAATGAAATGAAGTTGGTGGGGCATGGTGTCACTTCTTGTGCAACTTGTGACGGCGCCTTTTACCGCGACGTTCCCGTAGCGGTGGTAGGTGGAGGAGACTCTGCCTGTGAAGAGGCCAACTTCCTGACGCGCTTTGCTTCGAAGGTTTATCTCATTCATCGTCGCGATGAACTGCGTGCTTCCAAGATCATGGCGGACCGGGTTCTGGTGAATGATAAGGTTGAGCCCGTTTGGGATTCAGCAATCACTGAGTATCTCACCGACGATGCCGGTGAAGTGCGTGCAGTGTCTTTAAAGAACCTCAAAAGCGGAGAAGAGTCCGAGCTTGAGCTAAAATGTGTCTTTGTAGCTATCGGTCATGTGCCAAACAGCCAGTTTGTGGGCGATTTGGTGGAACTTGATGAGGGGGGCTACATTCTTCAGAATGCCCATAGCACCTCTACCAAGACCCCGGGAATTTTCGCTGCTGGCGATGTGGCTGATCATGTCTACCGTCAGGCCATCACCGCAGCTGGTCAAGGATGTGCGGCGGCGCTCGAGGCAGAGCGCTACTTGTCCGATAGTGAGTAGCGATTATTGATCTCAATTACCCCAAGGTCTGAGCGTTTTCGTTCAGGGTGCTTTATTTGTGTTGTCTTTCTCTTGAAAAATTGGCTGGGCTACCGCTTATTCCATTTATGAATTTGACCCAAACAGCCTACGGCACTTGGAGCGGTGGCCGCTACATGCACTTCGGAGAAGTTTTAGAGGAAGAGCGCTATCGTGAGTGCATTCGAGTGGCTTACGAATCAGGAATTCGCACCTTTGTAACTGCTGATGTATACGGGCAAGGTCGTGCCGACCAAGCTTTGGGGAAAGCGCTTTCTGGCTATCCTCGCGACAGCTACTGCCTTGTGGGAATGGTGGGTCACGATATGGACCAGGAGAGGCAGGGGAGTGCCGGCTATCCACGTTTTACAAATCCCCAGTTTAGGAGCCCGGCTGGTTACCGCGATTTTCTTCGGAAAGCGTGTGAAGCTTCGTTGAAGAATTGCCAGACAGATCACTTTGACCTGGTGATGCTTCATAATCCGGATGAGGCGGGATATGTTCATGAAGATGTTTGGAAGGGAATGAGTGCCTTGAAACAGGAGGGCCTTTCCGAACGGTTGGGGATTGCTCCCGGGCCCGCTAATGGCTTTACGCTCGATCTACTGCATGTTTTCGAAAACTTCGGGGAAGTGATCGACTGGGCTATGGTGATCCTAAATCCTTTGGAGCCATGGCCAGGTCAGCACGTTCTCTCGTCGGCACAAACAAACGGTATCGATCTTCTTACACGAGTGGTCGACTACGGTGGACTTTTCCATGGAGACATGAAACCCGGGCATGAATTTCGTCCGGGCGATCATCGTTCCTATCGTCCTGATGGCTGGATTGAGCGTGGTTGGGAAAAGATGCAGCAGATGAAGCCGATTGCGGAGAAATACGATTTGAGTATGATCCAATTTGCCTCAGCCTGGAATCTCTCGCAGGATCCGGTAAAGTGCGTTGTGCCTACTGTGATTCAAGAAGCAGGTGAGAATGCAGTCCCGATCGAAAATAAGATCCGTGACTATGCGGCTTTACCCGAAGATTTCCGCTTCACCGCCGAAGAAGTCGAGCAGATCCGTGTGATTGGCGATAACACGGGTTGCATGAGCCTCAAGGGGGCAAGTGTGCGTCATAAAGGGCCCTGTGAGCGACCTGACGAATGGCCCATGCGTAACGAGCTTTTGGTGCTTGCTGATCAGTATGACCTCACCCGCGAGTGGTAGGTCCGTGATGGACGTTGATCTTGTAGAAAAAGAAAAGGGACACTCCTGAGAGTGTCCCTTGAAATTTTTGGAGAATGTGATTCCTGACGAAACAGGAGATTAACACTCTACTTTTTCTTCTTAGCAGCCTTCTTCTTAGCCTTTTTGGCGACCTTTTTAGGGGCGGCTTTCTTGGCTGGCTTCTGGGCAACCTTTTTGGCGGTTTTCTTTTTAACCGCCTTCTTAGGGGCAGCTTTTTTGGCTACCTTTTTCTTAGCGGCCTTCTTAGGGGCAGCTTTTCTGGCTACCTTTTTCTTAGCGGCCTTCTTAGGGGCAGCTTTTCTGGCTACCTTTTTCTTAGCGGCCTTCTTAGGGGCAGCTTTCTTGGCTACCTTTTTCTTAGCTGCTTTCTTAGGGGCAGCTTTCTTGGCTACCTTTTTCTTAGCTGCTTTTTTAGGAGCGGCTTTCTTTTTGGTAACTTTTTTGGCTACCTTTTTAGGGGTGGCTTTCTTAGCTACTTTCTTCTTAGCCGCTTTTTTGGCAGGCTTGCTTGCCGCTTTCTTGGCTACCTTTTTCTTGGCAGCTTTCTTAACGGGCTTCTTGGGAGCTGCTTTTTTGGCAACTTTCTTTTTTATTGTCTTCTTTTTGGCTGGCATGGCTTTGTGCTTTTTAAGAGTCCGCGTGAGTGCGGACTTCTCTTCCGGCGTTAATACGCCAATCGAGAACAAGGAGAGTATAGCCTCACCGAGGCTTCCTCCGAAAGTATATTGTACGAGTTCTTTAAGTTTTGGCTCAAGGACAACTGAGCGATCAACTTCTGACTTGTAAATGTGAGCGCGCCCTTCTTTGCGACGTGAAGCTAATCCCTTATTTTCAAGATTTCTGAGGACTGCGAGCGAGGTGGTGTAAGTGAGAGAGTCGCCGTAAAGAAAATCATGTACGAATGCCACCGTACTTGGGCCCTCGTTCCACAAGACCGAGAGGACTTGTAGTTCTTGGGGAGTAGGGGGATGGATGGTGCGCATTGTCTTTCTAAATAAAACTGATTCCTAAAAAGCGGAACATTTCATAAAAGATCAAGGTTAATTTTTCTTTATGAAACACTCCGAGCCTCTTGTGGGAGTATGATTCACTCCGTTTCGAGAGTCGGTAGTTCCTCTCTGACAGATGCTGAGGGTTGCTCGATCTTGATTTCGATATTTTTTAATTCGCTCCAAAAATCATCGCTTGCCGGATGACCGTTGAAGAGAACTTTGCCCTTCTTGGATAAGAGAACTACGCTAGGTAAGGCCTGAATGCGAAGGAGTGATCCCATGGCTCCCTTTGGTGAATCGACTAGCCATGAAGCGGCGTCGGCTGTCTTTTTCTGTTTGATGAAATCATCACCATCGTTGCGTGATTCCGGGGTACCAGAAAGAAGGACTGAGACGACTGAAATTTTATTTTTTTTGAGCTCCTTTGCGGTAAGAAAAAAATCCTCCATACTTTCCATCGACTCCCGAGCCCATGGAGACCAGAAGTGTAAGAGGATGATCTTGCTCTCTCCAAGGTGTTCCTTGAGTGGCTTCGAAGGCTTCGCTGGATCTTGTGAAACGAGAGTTCGGTTCATGTCGATCTTCAGTTTTTCCATGGCGTTTTTTAGGCGTACTTCATTGATTAGTTTTCCAAAGATTACGGACTGGGAAGGGGATAACCAGAAGGCTTCCGTGATGTGTTTTTTGAAGGTGGAGTGATCATCTTTTTCGAAAGCCGCGATGGCTTTGGCATATTCCACGATCGCGAAAAAATCTTCGGGCACTGCAAAAGCTATGGAGTCATCGAGTGAAAACTTTCGGGCCTGTTCTTCAAGAACCGGGACGTAAGCTGCGAGATCTGTGTTGTTACCGGTGTCGACAATATATAGAAATCTAGCTTCGACGAGAGTCTGCATGGGCACGCCACCGGCGATGGCTTTTTTGTAGGCTTCTTCGAAGGATTTGGGTTCGCGTTGCTCGAAGAGTTGTTCGATGAGCAGTTGGGGGTCTGGAGGTTCCTGCGCTGTGAGCAGTGAGCCAAGAAGGAGGGAGATGAGAATTACTTTCATGATAAAAAAGGCGGGCTGACCGAAGCCAACCCGCCTTAATTGAAGATATTAGATAAAGAACGTTAGTTTGCAGGGATGGTCAGTGATCGTCCTTCGATGATGGTGTCGCCCGTGAGACTGTTTGCCTGACGGAGTCCATCAATGGTGACGCCATACTTTCGGGAAATTCCCCAAAGTGATTCTCCTTTGACAATGGTGTGGGTCCGACCTTCAGCCGCTGGAGCCGGTGCTATTGGGACGTTAGTGGCCGGGTTGTAGGGCTCAGGAGTGTTATAGGGAGGATTGATTGATTGATAGGGCGCTTCCGCTTCCGGAGTGTAAGCGGGGTTAGCTCCGGGCCCGGCAAAAGGGTTTATCTGCGGCACACCGTAGGGATTTGCTGACGTTGGAGCACCGAGAGGCGGAGCTGCAGGGGTCTGCTGCGGAGAGTTACAGGAGGCTAAAAAGCCAAGCGGGAAGAGGGCGAGCAGCGGGATGATATTTGCTTTCATGGTCGGTAGTATGGGCTAATCTTTTGGATTTGTGAAATAGATTCTAAAAGGAACTATTTAGGTCGGTTCCCTTAAAGAGCGCGCGCTTTTCTCTGATTTGTCTTACGTAACGCGAAAAAAACAGCAGCAAGTATCGTCTGTTTCCCTCGATACCTCCTCAATTGTTTGATTTCGCAGCTCGGCAATGCGCGCTCCCGTGAATTTAGTGAAGGCGGGTTCGCAGCGTTTTCCTCGATGAGGAACCGGTGCGAGGTAAGGAGAATCGGTCTCAACCAAGAAACTGCCAGAGAGGCAGGCTTGGGCTGTCTCCATTACTTGCTGGGCATTTTTAAAGGTTACGATTCCTGTGAAGGAAATGAGACCTCCCAGCAAGATGACTTTTTCGGCTTGTTCGAAGGGGCCCGGGAAGCAGTGGAAAACTGCCCGTATTGATTCGTGGAACTCGCGGTAAATTTCGAGGGCGTCATCGAAGCTGGCCGAACCTGTTTTGTCGCGAGTATGGATGACCACATTGAGGCCGTGCTTCCCGGCGAGTTGGAAATGGCGACGAAGAAAATCGCGCTGTCGGGCATGGTAGTTTTCATCGGTCCATCCTTTTGGGGCGGGATGAAAATAATCGAGGCCGGTCTCTCCGAGGCCTGCGACCTTGGGGTCGTCGAGGTGGGGGCTGAGGAGAGATTCGAAGTCATCGCGCGTCTCATGCACATCACAGGGATGAATACCGAGGCAGGCGTGGACTTCGGGGTAGGTCCGGGCCAGCTGAAGATTCGTTAAAATGTCATCCTCGCTGGTGGCAAGGGTGATCATGCGCGAGATGCCATGATCTTTGGCATTCGCGATGATTTGGGGGATTTCTTCAGGAGAGAATTTGTGAGAACCGAGGTGGCAATGGGAATCGATCATGAGTCGCAGGATTGCAGATAGCTTCGTTCCTTAGTTAAAATGGCATAGGGCACAAACAGGAGGGCGGCAGCGAGCATGAGGCCGGTGAAGAACCAGTAGTAAGCCGGGCCTTCAAGCTTGGGTTGGCCGCCGGTGTAAGTAGATTTAGTGATGGGGGAGGTTGAAGCGGTGACTTCATCGACCACACCGAGTTGTTCCTTTCGCTTTTCGAGCCAGGTCTTACGGTTACTCTTTTTCTCTGATCCGGCGCTCTTATCTGGAGCTCCCATGATGTAGCCTATATCCCATTGGGTTCCAGATTTCTTATCAGGTCCAGGGCTGGAGATGCGGGCCGTTCGACTAGCGAGGCGGGTGTAGGTGATCTTAGATCCCCACTGATCGGTGAGGCTTGAGAGAAGGGGGAGAGCTTCCGCGGTCGTGGGTAGAGTGAGGTCGTTATTTTCAGACCAGAGGGTAATGATGTCAGCGGCGCGGTCGAGGGTCTCCTCATCGGGTAGTTGACGCTTGGTAGTTTTTCCTTCCTTGCGGGTGACGATGATGTCGTCGGTGGTATTCATTTCGTTATCGAATCCGGGATGGGCATATTCGCCATCGGAAAGTTCAGCAGCGAAGGTGACAACGGGGTCCTCGACCTGGATGAAGGAATTGACGAATTCGGTGATCTGATTGCCGAAGGAGACCGAGAGGAGGAAGATCGCCATGATGAATGATTTGAGATTCCGGGGAGCCTGAGTGTAGGAATATTCGAGGCAAACGATAGAGACCATGATTTCGGCACAGGTCAAAATCAGATAGGCGAAGAACTGCCAGCCGATATTTGGGGTGGCTCCGTTTGAGATGGAAACCTGAATGAGCGCGATAACCGCGAAAGAGAGAACGGTGATGAAGAGTCCGGCACCAATCTTACGAAGCGGGGTGAGCTTAATGACTTTTCCTAACGCGGGGTATACTACGAAGGTGAAAAGAGGAACAAGCGTAAGAATGAGGACTGAATTGATCGATTGGATTTGGGAGGGGAGCCAGTCGATAATGAGGTGTCGGTCCATATCCTGTGATTGGAAGATCCAAGAAGAACCTGTCTGATCGAAGAGCGCCCAGAAGAAGGCAACGAAGAAGTAGAGGGGGAGGAGCCTGAGGATGACTCCGATTCCCTCCTTGCTGAAGAGTTCCCTTTTAAACTCCCGGGGTTTGGGTTGGATGTGGATGAACTTGTTTCGGCCTAACCAGAAACAGAACGTGGCAAGGGCCATGAGGATTCCAGGGACACCGAAGGCGACGTGCGGGCCATACCATTGAAGAAACCATGGTGTCGCGAGCATCGAAATGAAGGCACCAAGATTGATTGAAAAGTAGAACCAGTTGAAGACCTTGGTGAGGAGATTTTGGTTGTTCGGTCCGAATTGGTCGCCGACGTGGGCAGAGACGCAGGGCTTGATACCTCCGGATCCAAGGCAGATCAGGGCGAGGCCGGCGAAGAGCCACCATCCGGCGGAACCGGAAATTCCCATGACTGCAAGGCAGCCATGGCCCACGCAATAGACAACGCTGAGCCACATGATGATGCGATATTTCCCAAAAAATATGTCAGCGAGAAGAGCGCCGAGAAAGGGGGTGGCATAGACCCATTTATTGAACTTGTGGTAGTTCTCACTGGCGACGATTTGTGACATCTGCTCGGTCGGGGCATCGCCCATGAGCCAGAGGTATTGGACCATGAAGATCGAGAGGATTGCCTTCATTCCGTAGAAGCTGAAGCGCTCAGCAGCTTCGTTGGCAATAATATAGGGAATGCCCGTTGGCATGCCCGAGGTGTCGGAAGGAGTGGTGCTGATCTCTTGGCTCAAAATATTACGGTTGGTTTAGCGTATTTCACCAACTCAGGGCGCTGGGTCAATCACCGAGACTACAGAATTACCATTCAATCGCGGCGGCGGCCCACGTGAGGCCGGCTCCAAAGGCGACCATTATGATCTTATCACCTGGTTTGATCTTGCCCGTACGGTTGGCTTCATCGAGGGCAATGGCAATGGCTGCGGCCGAGGTGTTTCCGTATTTATGGAGGTTCACAAAGATGCGATCATTGGGGACGTCGAGTCGGGCGGCGATGGCATCGATGATACGCACATTGGCCTGATGCGGGATCACGAGGGCAATTTCCTCGGGTTTAAGGCCGGCGCGGGCGATGACCTCGTTGGCTGAATTCTTCATGCGCGTGACGGCATGTTTGAAAACTTCTTTTCCTAACATCGAGAGAGCGGCCAGTCCTTCGGCGGCGTTTTCGATGGTGGTTGGACAAGCGGATCCGCCTCCTGGAATGTTGAGGAGATGGGTCTGGCGGCCATCGGTGCCAATATCTGTGGCGAGGATGTGGCCCTCACCTTCTTCCGATTTCCTGAGAACAGCAGCTCCTGCACCGTCTCCAAAGAGGACGCAGGTGGTGCGATCATTCCAGTTGACGAAGGCGGAGAGTTTTTCCGCGCCGATGATGAGGGCATTTTCAAAGGCACCGGTCTCGATCATCCGCTTTGCAATTTTCATGGCATAGAGGAAGCCAGAGCAGGCTGCCGAAATATCAAAGGCGACCGCTTTGCTTGCTCCGAGATTCTCCTGCACGTAGCAAGCGGTGGCCGGAGTGAGGGTGTCGGGTGTAATTGTTGCGACGATAATGAGATCAATCTCTTCGGCGGGGATGCCAGATTGTTCGAGGGCCTTTTCGGCGGCCTTAGTGGCAAGGTGAGAGGTGAATTCGCCTTCGGCCGCAATGCGGCGTTCCCTGATTCCGGTGCGGCTGAAAATCCATTCATCGTTGGTGTCGACAATTTTCGAGAGATCGTCATTGGTCATCACTTTCTCGGGGAGATAGCTCCCGGTTCCGGCGATCGTCACAGCGTTGGGCATAAGCAAAGTGAAGAGTAGGAACCTCTGACCCGCAAGTCTTGAAAAAGAATCTCTCCCGCCAACTTGCAGCTCTAAAAAAGCGGGCTATTTTCAGAGATGGTAGATTCTTGCACCGAACGTAGCTGCCAGCTACCACTCTGGATGGTCCCGTTGCTGCGTCTTGCGGGCATTTACAATATCCTCTTTGGGATTTGGGCTGTCGGCTGGCCGGGCGAGTGGTTTCGTATTTTGGGGATGGAGCAGCCCTCTTATCCTTTCCTGTGGCAGGGCATCGGGATGATCGTTGGAGTTTATGGCATTGGTTATGTTTGTGCTTCTGCGGCTCCCCTCAAACACTGGCCAATTATCCTTGTGGGATTTTTAGGGAAACTCTTGGGTCCGCTGGGTTTTGCTTGGGCGGCTTCAAAGGGCGAGCTTCCCTGGGCTGCCGGATGGTTGATTCTCTTTAATGATCTAATTTGGCTTATTCCGTTTGGTATTATCCTGTGGCATGCGGGCTGCCTCGCCGTCGGACGCCCGGTCAATGGAAGACTGATGGGGCTGGAGACAGCAATGAAGACTTTCAAATTACATTCGGGGGAATCACTCCGGGAAGCCTCGGAGAAGGAGACTCTTGCGATTGTCTTTTTGCGACACTTTGGCTGCACCTTCACGCGAGAGCTTTTGCGAAAGTTGGAGACAATGCAGAAAAACGCCGATTCTCAGGGAGCCCGACTGATTCTTGTGCACATGTTGCAGGAGGGGGAAGAAACCCAATATGTGGGAAGCGGCCGGGTTTCGCGGATCTCTGATCCGTGGTGCGATCTCTACCGGGCTTTTGGCCTCGGAAAAGGGACCTTTCTTGAACTTTTTGGTCCCCGTGTTTGGTATCGCGGATTTGCCGCTGTTTTTAAAGGCTGTGGCGTCGGGCACCTGGCGGGCGACGGACTTCAGATGCCGGGAGCCTTTCTCGTGAAGGATGGAAAAATTATTAAGGGGCAAAAAGCCGCTTCCGCTGCTGACCTTCCGGATGTGGAAGGCTTGTTTACTTCGTGATTTTTGAGAACCTTTTTCGGATGGCGAAAATTGATTAGCTCAAAAAGAGCGACCTAAAAGCTTGAATTAAGAAGTCGAAATGGAAAGGGCATTTGTTTACCCAGGAGGAGCTTCTTAAAATGACGGTCTAGATGATGCTTTGTCTTGTGCGGTGGGTCACTGGTGCGGCAGGAGTAGCGAGGATGGGCTATACCATCTTTACGGAAGAGTTTTCGATTTGGTGGTTTCTTCTGGGTCTTCTGCTTCTTGTCTTTGGAACGTTAGGCTATCGGAAGATGCTTTCCTCGTTAGGTGAGCGGAGAGCTCGTTGTTAGATTAATTTTCGATGGAATAGTCGGGGCTGTTACGTTCGAGGCGGGGCATTCCCTGGGGGGATTCCTGCGGGGCGACGGACGTTGGGTTCTGGATTTCTCTCATCAGGGTCGTTTTGTCCCTGGGCGACCATCATGCTCAAGGTGAGTGTTGTGGCCAGGCGAGTAATCACTCTTTGGATCGTGCTGTGGTGTATTTTCATGGTTTCATCTGGTTGGCAGATTGGCCTTCTCGCAGCCTTCTTGTCTGATGTCACAAACCATGCGTGTCCTTTGTTAAGGCATTAGGTCGAGGTGGGATGAAAGTTGTGAAGTGATTGTAAAACCGAGAATTCCCGTAAAACCGACGATTCGAGCCAAAGTGTTAAGGAATGGTAAAAGCATTCGTTGTTTCCGACCTTCCCGGGGTATTCTCAAAGCATCTTATGTCTGATGATGGAAGCAAACGACTCCTGGTGATCGATGATGATCGCAAGCTCTGCGGCTTGATTCGCGATTATCTCGAACCGATGGGCTACACTGTTTCTATGAAACATCGTGGAGATGACGGCCTTATGGAAGCGCAAGAGGGGGATTACGAAGCGGTGCTGTTAGATGTGATGATGCCGGGAATGGATGGCTTCGAAGTTCTTAGAGAACTGCGGAAGACTTCCAATGTTCCTGTCCTTATGCTGACGGCGATGGGGGATGAGGCGGATCGTATTGTCGGATTGGAGCTGGGCGCGGATGATTATCTTCCGAAAACATTTTCGACTCGTGAGCTTCTTGCGCGTCTTAGAGCAGTGACCCGTCGGGCGCATCAAGCGATTCCTGAAGCCCAGGAACAGGAGATTGATTGGGTCGTGGGAGAGATCCGTCTCAATGAAAGAACCCATATCGCAACCTTGCACGAGAAGCCACTGGATCTTACCGCGCTGGAGTTTGCGATATTGGCGTGTCTCATGCGTTCGCGAGGGCGGGTGAAATCAAGGGAGCAACTGATCGATGAAGTTTCCGAGCGAAAGTTCGATGTCTTTGATCGCTCGATCGACGTTCATATTTCGGCCCTTCGTAAAAAGCTTGGTGATGCCGCGAAGGAGCCAAAATATATCGGCACCGTGCGTGGGGTGGGATACCAACTGTTAGAACCTGATAGAGATTAATTGATGAAGGTCCCCATTAGTCTTCGCATTTTTCTGCTTCTCCTGCTGAACCTTTCTTTGGTGCTGGGGGTCATTTGGTGGGTTTCCACCAAGAAATACGACCTTGAGTGGGATGAAATTGTGCAAGGAAATGCGGAGGATCGTGTTTCCGCGATGAGCCAATTGCTCTACGCGAGCCTAGAGCCACTGGCGCGGAATGACTGGACTCCCGTGCTGAAGGAGTATGAAGAAGGCTACAGGGTAAGTTTGGGGATCTACCGCCCGCATGGTGAGGAACTTATGGAAGGGAGCGAGTGGGAAGTGAGCGAATTGGAGAAAACCCTCTTTCGTGGTCCCGGGGAAGGTGGAAGGAGGCCCCCTCGTGAGCGTTATTTCTTCGAAGAGTTGGTTCCTGATCATCGTGGCTGGCCGGAAGCGCCCAAGAGCGAGCCCGAGTTTCTTGATATCGTAACGTTGCCTTCGGGGCACGTGGCTGGAGTTCGCATGAAACTTCAGGAAGATCCTGATGAGCGGGAGCGGTCGATTATTTTACTGGTTCGAGAGGAAGAGGGGAGTTCGTTGTTTTTTACTTGGAAGCCGGTGGTTTGGGCTGTGATAGCGGCAGGAATATTGACCCTTTTGGTCTGGGTGCCTTGGATCTATCGCGTGACCCGGCGTCTTGGGATTCTCACGAAGGGGGCGGAATCGATTGCTGAAGGAGATTTTGAAGTCGAGGTTGCCACGAGCCGTTTGGATGAAATTGGCCAGTTGAGTCGCTCTTTACAAAAGATGGCGGGGAAGCTGGATGACTTGGTTTCTGGTCAGAAGCGTTTTCTTGGGGATATTGCTCACGAGCTTTGTTCACCACTGGTTCGGATTCGGATGGGACTCGGAGTTCTGGAGAACCAACTCAATGAGGATGATCGAAAGAAGCTCGAGACCGTCGGGGGTGAAGTGGAAGAGCTATCGCAGCTTGTGAATGAGCTGCTTGATTTTTCCAAGGCCTCAATCCAGCCCAAGAGTCTGGCGGTGACTGAGATTAATTTGGAAGCCTTTTGCTCCGAGGTGATTTCGCGTGAGGGAGCGGGTGAGGATATTCAACTGAGTATTCCTGGTTCTCTGAAGTTGGTGACCAATGAAGATTTGCTGCGGCGGGCGCTCTCGAATGTGGTTCGAAATGCGGTGCGTTATGCAAAAGAAATCGAAATCGTGGTGCGGGAGCGCAACGGGATGATCGAGCTGGAAGTGTCTGACCGGGGGCCGGGTATTTCTGATGACTGGCTGGAGCATATCTTTGAGCCTTTTACTCGTCCGGATATCGCGAGGACCCGTGAGGCCGGAGGCGCCGGGCTAGGGCTGGCAATTACCAAGACCTGCATTGAGAGCCTAAAAGGTCGTATCACGGCGTCTAATCGATCTGAGGGTGGATTAAGCGTGCTCTTGAAACTCCCACCTTCGTAGATTTCCCGAGGTTGCGCTTTTTCGAAGTCCGCTTAGCCTCGAGACAGCTCATGAAGAAGAAACCTATTCTGATCGGCCTACTTGTTATCTCCACTCTGTGGCTTGCCGTTTGGGGGGTTTCAGCGTGGGCGTCGGATCGAAAGGCGACCGCAGACCGCGTGGCTGAAATGATTGAGGAATCGAACTTCGACGATTGGTCGTCCGAGATGAGCGATCCCGGCGATGCGGATGGCAGGCGCGTGAGACTTGAGCAAATCGCCGAGGTTTTCAATCGGCTTGATCTGAGGGAAAGAGAGCGGTTGCAAGATTCGCGTGCGGGCCCAAAGCTCTTCCAACGACTCAACCCCTCCGAGCGAATTCACTTCCTGGAACTCACGTTAACAAAGTCGATGGAGCGGATGATGGAAGCATTTGATAAAATGGATCCCAAAGAGCGCCAGCGGCTCGTGGAAAAATCACTCCGGGATATGGAAGGCCAGGGAGGTGAGGATTTGGTCCGACTCAAGGAGGAAGACCCGGAGGTCATTGATCGCATCGTGAAAGAGGGACTTGCGGCATACTATCAAAATGCCAGTGCGGAGACGAAGATGGATTTGGCTCCCCTGATGGATGCGTTTGGCGAGATGTTAAATGGCTTTGCCCGCCCTGGAGGATCTCTTTGATTTCATGAAGCGAGGATTCACCCTGACCGAGCTCTTGATCGTTATCGTGATCATCGCGGCTTTGGCCGGGATTGTCTTTCCCATCGGGATGAGTGTGAAACGCAAGGCGCAGGGAGTGACCTGTATGAGCAAGCTCAAGGATCTTGGAGTAGGACTTGAGGGCTACCTTTTCGACCACAACGATGTCATGCCGCCATGGTTTATCGGGAGAAAGTCCAGGTCTGAGGACGCGGCGGTCCTAGAAGTTGAGTTGTTGCCCTACCTTGGAGACGATAAATTCGCTTTCAAATGTCCCTCGGATCATGAGCATTTTAAGGAGTCGGGTTCCTCCTATTTTTGGAACGAGAATCTGAGCAATCTTCGTCGGACTCGACTGACCTTGATGGGGGCGAGAGCCGATAGCGCGATGATTCCTCTTATTTTCGACAAAGAAGCCTACCACGGGAAGAAGAATGGGGTAAATTTCCTTTATTCCGATCAATCGGTCTCCAGCAAAATTAATTTTAAAACCAGTTCCCGTGATTGAACCCATGCTACGCGTTAGCAATCTCAGAAAATGTTTCGCAGGAAAGGAAGCGTTGAAAGGCGTTTCCTTCGAGGTCGAGAAAGGAGAAATCTACGGATTACTTGGCCACAATGGGGCGGGGAAATCGACGACCGTGGGAATTATCTTGGGAATGGTGTCCGCTGATGGAGGCGAGGTCGAGGTAGGAGGTGTTTCGGTGCTCAAGGAGCATACGGCAGCTCTCAGGAAGGTCGGCGCAATTTTTGAAGCTCCAGCGTTCTACGATTACATGAGCGGCTGGCAGAATCTTAAGATTCTCGTTGGTTTGAGTGGCCCTTTTGATGAGAAAGCAGCGCGGGAGATTGTCGGAAAGGTGGGGCTCTCGGATCGCATTAATTCAAAAGTTGGCTCCTATTCCCATGGGATGCGTCAACGGCTGGCTTTGGCGCAGGCGCTTCTCCCGGAGCCTGAAGTCTTGCTTCTGGACGAACCGACCGATGGGCTCGACCCCGAGGGGATTAAGTGGTTCCGTGATTTCATCCTATCTTTGCGGGAGGAGCGAGGTTTGACGGTTCTTTTTAATTCGCACCTCCTATCTGAGGTCGAACTGATGTGTGACCGGGTTTCCATTATTCGAGGAGGGGAGCACGTCTTTCAGGGGCGGGTCAATGATTTGAGGGATGATCGTCTGGGCCTTCGGATTCAGGCCGAACCGGTCCATGTGCGGGATGAAGTGATCAAGCGGTTCCGAGGAGAGCCGATGCCCGGGGGGCGAATCGTTTTTCCTTTAGAGACGAAGGTGTCCGAAATCGTCGCGGCCTTAGTGGATTCCGGAGCCGAAGTGTCCGAGGTGACACCCGTTCGGCGTTCGCTCGAGGATGTTTATCTGGAATATAGCAAAGCACCATCCGGCTAGTCTTTCGCAACTAAAATCAAATTGGGTGGAGGAAACGTTTTTTTCCACTTGAACAAATCCACCAAGGGGAGCTAGCTTTTGCACGCCATCAGATGGCGGCCGTAGCTCAGTTGGTAGAGCCCCGGATTGTGATTCCGGTTGTCGCGGGTTCAAGCCCCGTCGGTCGCCCCATTTTTTGAAAGCCGTTCTTTCCCATGAAAGAGCGGCTTTTTTATTTTTGTGATCCCCTAGGAAACCCCAAGGTGATCTTTTACGATTTTCTTGTTGAGAAGGATGCAGCTGAGGATGGGGTAGATTACGATGATGAGGGGAAAGAAAAGTCCGCCGATCATCATAATTCTAATCTTCTCTTGTTTGCTTGGTTCCATTCCTGTGACGAGGTCAAAGAATTCGTTATAGGCGGGTAGTAAAACCACGACGGCGAGAACTAGAATGATCGCTTTTAAAATGAGGGAAAGGGCTGAATAGATATTCGAGAACGTCAAAGACCAAGTTGTGGACTTCAAGAGGCCGATCCCGCTAAGGAGCAGGAAGACTGCAACAATGAAACTGCCAATGACCAGTGGTTGATTATACTTAACGATACGATCCAAAGCATTGAGCGCTTCCTGATTGAAAGTGGCATTCATTCCCGGCTGCTCAAGGACTTTAATAAAGGCGTCTTTGGGATCTCCCTGTGCAAAATTGACGATGAGGCCACCGAAGCCAATGACGGCGCCAACGATGTGTAGGATTCCAAAAACAATGAGGCGCGATGGTTTCTGGGCAATGGGTGGAGGAGTTGATGGTGCCGCAGAAGTCTCCGGAGAAGCATAAGGATCAGCAGACATGCCGTCCTCGATAAGCGATTTCCAAGAAAAAGGAAGTGGGAAAGGGAAGCCTGCACTTGATCTCCGTGTCAGAGCCCGCTTGTATCCAGCTCATATGAGTCATCAAGATGCTTTGGCCCAACTCCTTGGTGGCACCGCCAAGGTTCTTTCCGAGAAGGAGCTCTCTGATAAGCTTAAAGAAGATCGCCCTCTCCGGATCAAGTTAGGGGTGGATCCGACCGCGCCCGATATCCATCTCGGTCATACCGTTCCTCTGGAGAAGCTTCGGCAATTCCAGCAATTGGGACATCAAGCTGTTCTGATCATCGGTGACTTCACAGCGACGGTTGGGGATCCAACCGGACGAAGCACGGCTCGCCCGCCTCTGACGCGCGAGGAGGTCTTGTCGAATGCCGAAACCTATACCGAGCAGGCTTTCAAGATTCTTGATCGTGAAAAAACCGAAGTTGTTTTTAACGGAGAATGGTTCCGCACTATGACCTACGAGGAGGTCTTGAAGCTCAATGCCCGGGTCACGATGCAGCAGATGCTTCAGCGTGAAGATTTCAAAGAGCGGGTGGCGAAAGGGCAAGAGGTGCGACTGCACGAAATCCAGTATCCTATCATGCAGGGTTGGGATTCGGTGGAAGTAAGGTCTGATGTGGAGATCGGAGGCACTGATCAGCTTTTCAATATTCTTGTAGGTCGCGACCTTCAGAAGGAGGAAGGCCAGTCCCAGCAAGTGGTGATGTTGATGCCGCTTCTCGAAGGCCTTGATGGAGCGAAAAAAATGTCGAAGAGCTCTCATAACTATGTGGGCGTCTCCGAAGAGCCGAACGAAATGTATGGCAAGCTCATGAGCATTAGCGATGAACTCATGGATCGCTATTACCTTCTTCTCCTTGGTGAAGCTCGTGACGAATCACTGCATCCGATGGAAGCCAAGAAGACGCTCGCGCAAAAAATCACCTCTCGTTATCACGATGAAGAAGCTGGTAAAGGAGCTCGTGAAGATTGGGATACTCGTTTTTCCAAACGTGATCTCGATGCGGCGGATCTTCCTGAGCTTGCGTCTTCTGATTTGAACGGGAAAACGATCATCGAAGCGGCTTCGGTGGTCTTCAAAGAGGCTTTCGGAATGGAGAAGTCCAATGGCGAACTCCGTAAGCAATTCATCACCACGGGTGCAGTGCAGCTCGATGGAGAGAAGCTCACTGAGCCTCAAGCGGTCTTTGCTGGTGAAGCAGGACAAATCTTCCGCCTCAGCAAGAAGCAAAGCGTTCGGCTTTCCTGAGCTTCGGAGAATCAAAAAAGCCTATGCCGTCGTGATGACGAGCAGGGGCTTTTGATTAAAAAGGAACGAGGATTCTAGCGACGACGGCGAAGGCCGAATTCCACGAGTCCAGCCCCGCTAAGAAGAGCTGAAGAAGGCTGAGGAACTGCTGCGATTGTCAGAGTTAGGTAATCTGAAACAGTCCCCGGAGAAGTGCCAATTTTACTGCCAATATTAGAGTATGTGGTTTCAGCGATATCTAAATTCTTAGCACCGGCTCTGGAGTAATCGCTCCAGAAGCCTGTCTTGACGTCTCCTGATCCGGTGGTGGTCAGGCAGTAGCTTCACGTCACGGAAAGGATATCTTTATCTTCGCTATATTCGTCGAACGAAAGGGTAGTAGAGTAATTTGGGACGCCAGAAATGGCCCGCGTCTGGATGAAAGTTTCTTGCCCATATGCGCCGGATGAAGACGCTAGGGATACAGTGATGACGATAGTTTTTTGTTATTAGGGGTAAACTAGGCCATGACACCATCGGCGTCTTCGTGCTGCTGTTCGGCAAGTTCAAGGTCGTATTTCTCCTTGGCGATGACACGAATGAGTTTGGGGAGCTTGGCTTCCCAATTCTTCAGGATTTCCTTGGCTCGAACAGAATCGGTTTTCTCGGCGTGAAGTTCGATCAGTCCTTTAAGCTCAGTGACGTCCTGCTCGCGCTTGGCCGGAAGGGCCACGACCATCTCGGGGTTGAGCCGGGATTGGAATTTTCCATCGATGTCGTATACATAGGCAGTTCCGCCCGACATTCCGGCACCGAAGTTCTTCCCGGTGAGTCCGAGGATGGCGACGAGACCATTGGTCATGTATTCGCAACCATGATCTCCGACTCCTTCACAGACTGAGGTGGAACCAGAATTTCGCACGCAGTAGCGCTCACCAGCACGGCCATTGAGGAAAAGTCGTCCTCCAGTCGCTCCGTAGAGGCAGGTGTTTCCGGCGATGGAGTTCTTACCCGCGGCAAAGTCAGGGCAAATATTCTCAGGCGGGCGGACGATGATTTCACCACCGGCCATTCCTTTTCCGACGTAGTCGTTTCCTTCGCCGATGAGGGTCAGGTTGAGTCCTTGGCAGAGGAAGGTGCCGAAGGATTGTCCCGCTGATCCGCGGAAGGTGAGGTTGATGGAGTTCTGGGGGAGACCGGTATCGCCATAGATCTCAGCAACGCGGCCAGAGGTGCGGGTGCCAATGTTTCGATCCGTGTTCACGACATTATATTCCTTCGTAAAGGGATCACGGTCCAAGAGAGGGCCGGTGGGATTTTCGTCCCCGGTTGTTCCGGTGTGGGCGGCGAGATCCTTTAGGATCTCCAGGTCGAGGGCTAGCTTGTGGATGCCGTCGTTGCGCTCTTCAGTGCATGTTCGCACGGTGTCGACGTCGGCTTTATCTGCGAGGACGGCTGAGAGGTCGATGGTGTTGGCCTTCGGATGATCCGGCACGATGCGTTGCTCGAGGAACTGGGTCGGACGTCCGACGAGTTCGTTGATGGTGCGAACACCCAGACTGGCCATGATTTCGCGCGCTTCAGTAGCGACGCCCATCATATAGTTTACCACGTGATCGGGAGTTCCTTTGAACTTAGCTCGCCACTTGGGGTCGGTGGTTGCAACTCCTACGGGGCAGTTGTTGAGGTGGCACTTACGCACGTAGACACAGCCCATCGCGATCATGGCAATGGTTCCAAAGTTCATCTGCTCCGCTCCCAGGATGGCAGCGATGATGACGTCGCGTCCGGTGCGGAGGCCGCCATCGGTTCGCAAGGTGACATTATTCCGAAGCTTGTTCATCATGAGAACCTGATGGGCTTCTGAGATGCCGAGCTCCCAAGGGAGACCCGCGTGTTTGGTTGAGGAAAGAGGGGAGGCAGCGGTTCCGCCGTCGTGTCCTGAAATGAGGATGTTATCGGCACTCGCTTTCGCGACTCCGGCAGCGACGGTGCCGACGCCAGACTCGGCGACGAGTTTGACAGTGACCTTTGCCTTTGGGTTGATCTCTTTCAGGTCGTGAATGAGCTGGGCAAGATCCTCGATTGAGTAAATGTCGTGGTGAGGAGGAGGCGAGATGAGCTGCACACCAGGTTGCGTGTTCCTTAGGCGGGCGATGATGCCATTGACCTTATGACCAGGAAGCTGTCCACCTTCACCAGGCTTGGCACCTTGGGCCATCTTGATTTCGATTTCATCGCAGTTGACGAGATAGTTCGCGGATACTCCGAAGCGGCCTGAGGCAACCTGCTTGATGTAAGAGCGGGCAAGGTCACCATTTGCGTATGGTTTGAATCGCCGGGGATCTTCTCCGCCTTCACCGGAATCGGACTTTCCGCCGATGCGGTTCATCGCGATGGCGAGAGTTTCGTGAGCCTCGGGAGAGAGTGCTCCCATGGACATGGCCGCGGTGCTGAAACGCTTCACGATCTCCTCGGCAGGCTCCACTTCATCGAGGGGGACGCCAGAGGCGGGAACCTTGAACTCAAGGAGGTCCTTGATGGTGATCGGGTTGTTGTCGAGCGAGGCTTTGACGTATTCGTCGTAGTCTTCTTTCTTATTGTCCCGGACAAAGGTGTGGAGGTTCTTAATGACGGGAGTAGTTAGGGCATGGCGCTCACCGGACTTGCGGTAGCGATTGTAGCCCGGATCTCCGAGGTCGAGCGTCTTGCCTGCTTCAGGATCGATTTCCCAGCCGGCACGGTGGCGGATGAGTGATTCTTCGGCGATCTCAGTAAAGCCCACGCCACCGATGCGGGAGTGTGCGCCGGTGAAGGCGAAGTCGACGACTTCCTTTCCAATACCGAGGGCTTCGAAGATTTGAGCTCCTTGATAAGAGTTGAGAACCGAGATTCCCATCTTCGACATGATTTTGAGGAGGCCTTTTTCAAGGGCCTTGCGGTAGTTAGCCATCGCCTTTTCAGGAGAGATGCCCTCCAGCTTTCCTTTGACGTCATGGGCGACGACGTTTCGGACTGTTGCGTATCCGAGATAAGGGCAGACGGCGGTTGCGCCGAATCCGAAGAGACAGGCGATTTGATGGGTGTCACGGGCTTCGCCGGTATCGACGACGATGGAGCAACGAAGACGCTTGCGGCAACGGTTTAAATGGTGATGAACCGAACCGATGGCGAGAAGCGAAGGAATAGGAATCCGGGCTGCCGAGGTAGCGCGATCGGAGAGAATGAGGATTTCAGATCCGGCGTCGACTGCTTCTTCGGCTTGAGCACAAATGGCTCCGAGTGCCTTCTTGAGGCCATCGGCTCCTTCAGATGCTGCCCAAGTAGTATCGATCACGAGGGAGCGGAAGCTGTGCTCATCGCGGTGGGTGATCGCGTCCAGTTCCTGCTCAAAAAGGATAGCAGAATCTAACTGCAAGATGCGCGCGTGCCCGGGAGTTTCCGAGAGGAGATTTTGCTCCGGTCCAAGTCCGGCACCGAGAGTCATGACGGCCCATTCGCGAATGGGATCAATCGGAGGATTGGTGACCTGGGCAAAGAGCTGCTTGAAGTAGGTGAAAAGGAGGCGCGGATAGCGGGAAAGGGGAGCGAGAGGGATGTCATCGCCCATTGAGAAAACCGCTTCCTGAGCACCTTTGATCATGGGAGGGAACACCATGTCAAGATCCTCGGAGGTAACGCCTTGGGTGACCTGGTGGCGGGAGAGCTCCACTTTATCGAAATCAACCGAAGGGACGTGTGGCTCGTTGGAAACAAAGTTCTTCAGTTCAACGCGATTTTCGTCGACCCATTTGGCGTAAGGTTTTTGAGCGGCGAGCTTCTCTTTGATCTCCTTGTCAGTGAGGAATTCACCCGTTTCGGTGTTTCCTGACATCATCTGCCCCGGTCCGAGGCGTCCGCGACGGATCACCTTTTCATTGGGAAGGACAACGGCACCGGATTCGGATCCAATATAGAGGAGTCCGTCTTGAGTGAGGGTGTAGCGGCTGGGACGGAGACCATTTCGGTCGAGTCCGGCACAGATTTTGATGCCATCGGTGAAGACGAGTCCGGCGGGGCCATCCCAAGGCTCGGAGAAGGATCGATGATAGTTGTAGAAGCCGCGGACAGATTCGGAGATGTCCTGATCGTAGCGGAAAGCGGGAGGCACGAGCATGCACATGGCTTGCTCGATCGGGCGGCCCGAGAGGACGAGGAGCTCCAGCGCGTGGTCGAGAGAGGAGGAATCGGATTCGCCCGCGCGCATGAGATTCTTGAGGAGATCAACATCGCCTCCCCAGATGTCAGACTCGAAGAATTCTTCACGGGAGGCCATCCAGTTTCGGTTGCCTCGCACGGTGTTGATTTCGCCATTGTGGCACATCATGCGGAAGGGCTGTCCGAGAGGCCAAGCCGGGAAAGTGTTGGTGGAGAAACGCTGGTGGTAGAGAGAGATCCCTGTTTGGAAATCGGAGTCCTGCAAGTCACTGTAGAACGCTCTGAGGGTCGCAGGCATTGCAAGGCCCTTGTAGCTGATAAGTCGTCCGGAAAGGGTCGGGATATAGAAGTCTGCTACGTCCTCAAACTCCTTTTCGATCTCGCGGCGGACTAAAAAGAGTTGTCGTTCGAAATGATCGCCGTCCCAGTCATTTGGCTTGGAGGCTAGGAGGTGAAGGATTTCGGGCTGAGTGTCCTGGGCGAGTTTTCCGAGTTCGTCGGGATTGACGGGGGCTTCGCGCCATCCGATGAAAGGGATGTTGCGCTTTGCGAGGGTGGACTCAACGAAGGTTTTGATTTGAGACGAGCCCGCGGTGTCATCGCCCGGGAGAAAGAAAACGCCGACGGCAAGGTCATCGGATAAGCCGGAGTATCCGAATTGAGCAGCCGCTTTGGCAAAAAGGGGACGTGGGATTTGGCTGAGAATTCCTGAGCCGTCACCTGTCTTCATATCGGCATCGACGGCACCCCGGTGGGTCATGTTGCAGACGGAAGTGATCGCATAATCAATAATTTGGTAGGTTTTTTCTCCCTTAAGATGTGCGATCGCGCCCATGCCGCAGTTCGCGGTCTCGTTATCCCATTGGTGGAGAGTTCCGGTCGAGTCGGGTGTGTGCTTGGAGTGATAAGGGCTCATGACAAAAAGTAGGTTTCGGGAAGGGGGCGAATGCCTTGAAGCATTTTCCTTGCCGAGATGGCGATAAAATAGGCCCAGAGTGGGGGAATTGCCAAGTGCAACTTGCTTCGAAGCTGAAAGAGGGTGGGCATCGGAAAAGGCGTTTGAGTGTTGATTCGATCTTGGCGATTAGCGGTTTGTGGTTTGTGGTTTGCTTCCTCGCCTCCGGAGGGAACTGTGAGGCTGGCTTTTTACCCGTTTTTGTCAGGCATGAATTGATGAAGCCCGCGATACCTGTGAGGAAGACGAATGTGGCTACGAGGCAGGCGAGGAGGGGCAAATTGCGGATAGAACGAGGCAGCTGGAGATGAGGAGGCTAATTTCTGTTCTTTCTATGTGCTCTGAGGCTGCTTGAATATTTCACTTAGGGGAACTATTATTTAAAACGATGAAATCCTTCTGATAATCAATTTAATAGAATGAGCGAAGTTGTGCAGGGTGAGCCCGTGAATAAATCGGAGGTGAATCCAGGGTCTCGGGAATGGAAGTCGTTTTATGGTCTCATTGGGATGCAGACGATGAATGCCTTCAACGACAATTTTGCCAAGTTTCTCCTAATCCCGCTTGGCGTGGCGCTTTATAACATGGGGTTGGCCTTTGAGGGGGTTCAATATGTTTTGGCGGCGCTTTTGGTGCTTCCGTTTATCCTTTTCGCTCCGAGTGCGGGGTGGCTGGGGGATCATTTTGCGAAGCACCGGGTGATTCGCTGGTCGTCTTGGTTCCAGCTGCTGGTGCTGTTAGTGATGGCATCAGCCCTTTGGCTAGGGGTGCGATCCGGGGAAGATAATGCCGCGATCGCACTCGGAATCACGATGTTTGCATTCTTCTTACTAGGATCGCAATCGGCTTTACTGAGTCCGTCGAAGATGGGGGTGGTGAAGGAGTTGGTGGGATCAAGAAAGCTTGGGTTTGCTAATGGAGTGATGGAGGGAACGGTGATCTTGGCGATTCTGGTGGGGCAAATTGTCGGGAGCCTGTGGTTTGATTCCTGGGGGATTGCGCTGGGGAAAGGACCGTGGGAGGCGGCGCTGGTGCCGGTTTTGTGGGTCCTCATCGGTGCGGTGATCTCGCTCGTGTTTTCTTATATGATTCAGCCGACCAAGGCAAAAGGAGCAGGGCCTTACTCGGGAAAAGTGGCCTTTCGACACTTTGTCGATCTGGCGAAGTTGAAAGCGCAGAAGGGGCTGTGGCGTGCGACCTTGGGGATTGCCTTTTTCTGGAGTTTTGGAGGTTTCCTGCAGCTGCTCATTATCCAAATTGCGCAAGAAAAGAGCGGGGGAACAGTGGGGATGGGTTATCAGACTGCCGTTCTTTGGACGCCAGTGGTGGTGGGAATCGTGGTGGGAAGTATACTGGTGAGTTGGATTTGCCGGAAGCGCAATGAGATGGGACTGGTGGTGCTCGGTGGCGGTTTGATGGCGCTTTCGACCTTCCTCTTGGCGTTTGCGATTTCAGCCGACGGCCTGCGCATTGTTTGTCTCGCTTTCACGGGCTTGGGTGGCGCGATTTTCTTGGTTCCACTGAATGCTTATCTGCAAGACGGGGCCTCGGAGAACGAGCGGGGGCTGGTGTTATCGGCTTCAAACCTCTGCATCAATCTGGGTGGTGTATTGGCGGTGGTGCTGCAGCTGGTGCTGGGCATGCTTCTTCCGGTATGGGCGCAGTTCTTGCTGGTGGGTGGTGCCTGTTTGGTGGTGACGCTTTACGTGGCCCGGCTTTTACCTAAGGATTTTGTTCGGCTTCTGGGTCTGGGGATTTTTAAGTCGTTTTATCGGATTCGGATGATTGGAGAGGAAAAGATTCCTGAGAAGGGAGGCGTTCTTCTTGTCGCCAATCATCTGACTTACATCGACGCAATCGTGCTCTCGGCGGCTTGTCCGCGTCCAATTCGTTTTTTGATGTTTGATACCTGCTTTGATCGCAAGATTATTGGCAAGGCGGTCCGCTTGTTTGAAACGGTGCCGGTTTCTCCCACGAAGGCGAAAGAGGCGATCCGGGTGGCCAAAGAGGCCCTCGAAGAAGGGGACGTGGTCTGCATTTTTCCCGAGGGTCAGCTTTCCCGAACAGGTGGGCTTTCGGAAATTAAGCGGGGTTTTGAAGTGATTGCCCGGAAAGCAAAGTGTCCGGTCGTGGCAGCCTACATGGATGGCCTGTGGGGATCGATGTGGTCGTTCGAAGGAGGTAAGTTTCTTAAAAAGGGACCCCGCAAGGTTCCTTACGGGATCACGGTGGCCTATGGTGAAGCGCAAGATGTGAGTGAACTCGGTGGACCGAAGTTGGCTGAGGAATTTCATCGGCTCTCGACTCAGACGGTTGCGGCCCGGTCCCACGAAATGAAGTCGTCGTGTTGTCAAGAGCCCAAAGTTCTCACGGATCTCCCGAATGGATGGAGTGACATGATGGCACAATGCTGGGCTGATGATGAAAACGGAAAGCAAATGCGAGCCAATGCCCTCCAACTAAATCAGGTGAATTTATCGAGCCGCAAAAAGCGCATCCTGATCGATTGGCAGGAGGGTGCCGAAGAGTGCGGAATTCTCGGGGTTTTGTGGCCTCAGTTGACCGATGCCCGAGTGGCCTTCTGCGAGGGAACAGATGAGGATTTTCTTTCCATTATTTCCCGCGAGCGGATTGATCTCGTGATTTTGCGGACCCAGCGTGTTGACCTTCTTGCGAAGCTTCGCCGAAAAGGGATCCAACATTTGGTGCTCGAAGGTGCCTCCAGTCGATCCCTTCAGACAGGGCTGGTAAAAAAGGGCCGCGTGTTGAGCTATTCAATTCCTCATCCTGATTACGAAACAACGACGATGATGCCGCAAGCGGGTTGGGTGGAAGATAGCTATGGAAAACTCCTTCCGGGTTTTCTAGTAAAAGAGTCGGAGGCGGGGCTTCAAATTAGTGGTCCTGCCCTTGATGAACCTGTGAAACTCGCTGGAGTAAGATTTGGTTCTCAAAGCTTTCTAATTCACGTTGGAGTTGACGATTAAGAGAAGCTCGCTATTGGTTCGGCCATGCAAGAAAGCTCTCAGGAACCTGAAGTGATTGAAGAAGGTGCCGCCCAAACTGATGGGCAGGCCGATTTTTCGGAGAAACCGCAGGAAGAAACTCCGGTCGGAAACTCGGAAGAGGAAGCTGAAGTTGTGGAAGAATTTCCCCTGACGGCTGAGCAAGAGGCCGAGAAATGGAGAGAGACAGCGCTGCGGACTGCTGCCGACCTGGAAAACTACCGGAAGCGTATGGCACGTGAGCGCTCCGAGGATTTACGCTTCGCACGGGCGGGTTTGGTTGAAGAGCTTCTTCCGGTTTTTGATAATTTTTCGATGGGCCTACAAATGGCAGAGCAGGATCAAGATTCTATGATTTATAAAGGGATGGCAATGGTGAAGGGCCAGCTCGATGATTTTCTCGAGGCTCAAGGTCTCAAAGAAGTATCTACTGAGGGAGTTTTTGATCCCAATCTGCATGATGCGGTTGCGGAGGAAGAGAAGGAAGGTGCAGAAGCGGGTGAAATTCTGTTTGTAAAGCGGAAGGGATACACTTTGCATGATCGTTTGATTCGAGCTGCAGGTGTTATTGTCGCCAAGGCTCCTGAACCCCAATCTGAGGGCTCCAAGTAATGGCTGAGAAAGATTATTACGAGGTCTTGGGAGTTTCTAAGGAGGCTTCTCAAGACGATATCAAGAAAGCTTACCGGAAAGCCGCGATGAAGCATCATCCGGATAAGAATCCTGATGATCCCAAAGCAGAGGAAAAATTTAAGGAGATCGGTCAGGCCTACGAAGCGCTTGGCGATGAGGACAAGCGAGCCGCTTATGATCGTTATGGCCATGCCGCATTTGAAGGTGGTGGTGGTGGTGGTGGTGGACGTGGTGGATTCCACGATCCGATGGATATCTTTAGTCAGGTCTTCGGCGGCGGCGGCGGCGGCGGCGGAAGTATGTTCGATGATCTTTTCGGTGGCGGTGGCGGTGGTCGTCGGGGAGGACGAAGTTCGTCAGGGCAAAAGCGCGGGAGTGACCTTCGCTACGATCTTGAGATCACGCTTGAGGAGGCTGCCGAGGGCGTTGAAAAGGAACTGGAGATTGAAAAATCCGCTTCTTGTAGCAAATGCTCAGGAACCGGATCAAAGAATAAGGGTGGGGGAGCGAAGATCTGTAAAACTTGCGGCGGACGTGGCGCGGTTGCGCGGCAAGCAGGCATCTTTATTCAGCAAAGCACCTGTCCGGAATGCCGGGGTGCGGGTCAAGTAATTTCAGATCCTTGTGTTGATTGTAATGGTGAAGGCCGCAGGCAGGAAGCCGAGCGTGTTTCCATCCGAATCCCAGCGGGAGTCGACGATGGTACTCGACTTCGTTCCACTGGAAAAGGAGATGCGGGTCTTCGCGGCGGTCCTGCAGGTGACCTCTATGTTTTTCTCCATCTAAAAGAGCACGAAGTCTTTCAGCGCGAGAGTGACGAGCTTTTCTGTGAGATTCCCTTGCCATTTTCGACAGCCGCCCTGGGTGGGGAGTTAGAAGTTCCGACTTTGACTGGAAGAGCCACTATTAAAGTTCCAGCGGGGACTCAGGGCGGGACAATCTTCCGACTTCGTGATCGGGGAATGCCCAGCCTTTCCGGTCGTGGTAAAGGATCGCTCAATATTGAAGTTCAGGTCGAAGTTCCCACCAAGCTGAATCGAGAGCAAAAGGAGAAGCTCAAAGAATTTACGGAATCGATTGGGGATAAAAATTCGCCGATGCAGGAATCTTTTTTTGAGAAAGCCAAAGGCTTCTTTGACCTGTAAGATTTCGAGTAATGGACCGGTTTTGGATTTCTCCAGCGAAGTGGCAGTCACCTTTTTCCCTGAAGGATGAGGAGGCGCACCATTGTCGAAGAGTGATGCGCAAGCGGGTGGGAGATGCAGTTGAAATTTTTGATGGTCAAGGCCATCGTGCTCCGGCGCGGATCATTGCTTTTGGTTCGAATAACGTTCAATTAGAGCTTTCGGGCGACGTTAAAAGGTCTGATTCCGGGCTCCAAGTGGAGTTGGCAGTGGGAATTCCGAAGGGGAAAACCTTCGATTTGATCATTCAAAAAGCGGTTGAATTAGGAGTTTCCCGTATCCAACCTCTCATCACAGAGCAAGGGATGGTGCGTATCGAAGCCAAGGATTTTGAGAAAAAAAGATCGAAGTGGAATCGCGTGGCTCTCGAGGCCAGTAAACAGTGTGGGCAGGATTGGCTTCCTGAAGTACTTGAACCACAGCATTTTTTGGATTGGATGAGAAATCGAGAGTTTGCAGAGGTAGAGTTGGTGGCTGCGCTTAAAGATTGTGCCGTTCCTTTGTGTAAGTGCCTTCCGGTAATCGGAAACATTTCATCTATCAGGGTCCTTGTTGGTCCAGAAGGCGATTTATCAACAGTAGAATATGACCTCTCCAAGGCAGAAGGGTTTTCTTTCGTAAGCTTAGGCAAGTTGGTTCTACGTGTTGAGACTGCAGTATTCTTTATTTTAAGTAATATTTCCGGATACTTCGAAGGTGACGCTCGGATATCTTGAAGTATTCTCTAGGCGACCTCCGATCCCCCCCGTTTTTTATAGCGCGCCGATTTGCCTGATTTTTTTGGAACTTCAGAATTCGAGGATTTCCAAATTACTAGTTTTTCAGGACCGGCGGTCCGCTCCGGTGATCGCCCCCCTCCCCCTCTTTTTTGTAACCCCGATCCATCTCCCCGCGTCTCTTCCTATGAACGCGACAATGCCAATCGAAAGAACGTGCCATCAATTCGTATTTTTAATTTATCAGTAATCATCATTTTTTCTTCTTTTAACCTCTATTTTTTATGTCGAGTTCCCAATTTACCTTCGGTATTACAATGCTTGTTACCGGTGGAACCTTGGTGTTTTTAATCTTATTCCTGCAGAGTGATGACTACTATCAGGCCGCTGTTGATCAACCGTTTGCAAGTTCCCAAAGCGCTCCAGAACGAAAATTAGTAAATCTAGATCAATCGCGAAGCCGCGCCGCAAGAGCGAATTCCTCTTGGATTGTGGATTCCTCCTGTCACGATTTTGACCTCATCACCTCATCCATCTCGAATCTCACTAACGCTGATTGGCAAAAGGTAAATGCCATTGTCAACCGCACTCAGCAAAAAAGCCGGAACAAACTCGATAAGCTCACCGAAAAGTACGACCCCACCAATAACCAACGTCGGGATATCTTCCCTCTGATCGTCGTTCATCACCAGCAAGCCTACCCCGCGATCCTTGTGAATGGCCAGCCTTTGCCAGGAGTCAATGTAGGTGATGAAAATGCAATGTATAAATCATGTTAGGTTATTTGGAGGTCTTTTTAAAAAAAGGGCTATTATTTGGTAGTTTTTTCTTAGTGGTTGGGCCGTCTTTTGCGAGTGAAAAGGCGACGAAGCTTAAGGTGAATCGTCATTCGCGCAGTGATGTTGTAGCGTTTTGGCACCGCCATTATCAGGCATCCGAAGGGTATGAGAATCGTTGGGATGGGGCTATTGACTTGGATAAATTTTCAGTGACTGCTCCTCCTGCTGAATTCACCAAAGACGTTCAGCGTCGTGTCAACTTCTACCGCGCTTTAGTCGGTCTTCGCGCCGACATTTCTTTTGAAGAAAAGGAAGTGTTCAGTAAAGAGGAAGATCTCTGGATGGTCCCCGCTGGAACCACTAAATCTGAGGCGGCACGAGCGGCAGCGCTGGTTTTTGATATAAATAACGGTGGATCAAGTGAAAGGTCAGGTTTTGAACTTACCCATTCATTGGACCCAATTTGGGAGGGTTTCACCGCAGCTGCGTGGAATGCTGCGTTTTATTCCAACCTTGCGGTTGGATTGTGGGGGCCTGGAGCGATCGATGGATACATGGAGGAGCCCGGAACGCCCGAAGATCCTTTCTTAAACCGCTATGTGGGTCACCGACGCTGGATGCTCTTCACCGCTTCAGCACATATGGCCACAGGAGACATTCCAACTATTATTGATGAAGATGGCCTTCTGAAGAGCCCTGGAGCAAATGTGCTCTATATGATTGGTGATTTCTCTGTTCGCGAAGAAAAGTTCGTGGCATGGCCTAATGATGGTTTCTGTCCTGCGCCGATCGTGCCCGACTTGTGGTCGCTAAGTTATCCCGGTGCAGATTTCTCGAAGGCAACGGTGACGATGACGGGGCCAAATGGTCCAGTGATCTCGGAGGTAGTGGCTCGCAGTATAGGGGTTCCTCACAATAGTCAGGGTGGAAGTGCTGAGGGCTCTGCGGGTGGGGGTGACGAAAAAATCTATGGCGACTCCACGATTACTTGGGTGCCCAGTCGACTAACGGACAAGGTTTCAAAGGATGCCACTTATGAGCTTACCGTCGATAATATCCTGAATGCGGGACTGACGAGCTATTCTTATAGTGTAACGATCATCGATCCCAATGTTCTTTTGGATCTCGAACTCGAGGGGACTGAGGCCCCCCCTGTTTCAGGAGCCAACTATTATTTCGGGCCGGTTCGGGGGGCAGATCAAGTTGAGTTCGAAATCTCACAGCGTGGGGAGATAATCGGGGTTGAAGGAGCGGAATTAGACCCTCAGATCATTGATGGTACTAACATTGGTTATGACCTCATTGGTGCGCACAAATGGGAAACAGATAATGGCATCTTTGCTGAGTATTTTGAGGGAACAAAGTCATTCCGGCTGGCATTTGCAGCACAAAGTAATGTGCCTGAATATTTTGAGCTAGATCATCAATATGCGACGACCGACGAATCCAAGATGAAATTCCAGTATCGCCGAGGCATAATGACCAATACCACCCACATGGATGTGGAATTCTCAACTGATGGTGGAGTATCGTGGACGAAATCGAATTCGCGAGTTAGCGGTGTCTACCAAACTACCGATGATATTTTTTTTACGGAGGTAGTCCAGCTTCCGGTCTCTGACAGTCTTAGTATCCGTTTTTTTCATAGCTATGAAGCTGATGGACTGACTGGGTTCAACTTTGTAGGCCAGGGAGCCCAATTTCCGATTGGAATCTTTATCGATGGTATCACCCTCGAAAAAACTAAAATCGCGACGGGTTCGCTGTCCGTGATTGTGGATGCGGCTGATCAGCAGGTGAGCTTTAGCAAGGAGGGCCTTGGTATTAGTTTGGAAGAGGAGGAAGAATACAATCTGCGCGTCAGACCAATTATTGCCGGATTTGCCTTTGCTTGGAGTAAGGTAAAGAGGGTAGAAGTAAAAGAAGGCCCAACATCTTCGGAAAATTTTGATTTCTGGGCCGAGTTTGTCTACCCGACGATTGACGATTTCGATAATGATTTCGATAATGATGGCCTCAGTAATGGGGTGGAATATGCCTTAGGAACGAGTCCGATCCATGCGGATGAGGGTATCGCTTCATTCTCTCTCATCCAAGAAGGGGATAATCTTTGCTTGGCGGTTCCTGCGGGTTCGATGGCCCCTGGAATCAGTTACTCCGCTGAATGGTCCACGGATATGGTGAACTGGTCTTCCGCCGGAGTTGTCATCAACGATAAAGGAGGCCAATTAAAGGCTTTAGCTCCCGCAGGGGGACTTCCTAACGGATACATTCGCTGGTTGATTTCTCGTGAGTAAGGGCTGACTTGATAGGAATCTGTATAAGGGGCTCATTTTTGGTTTCAAAAAATCTGATTTTGGCGGCTAGTCTCAGCGCCTATGAGACTTACTTTATTTCTGATTTCTCTCATTCTTGTCTCATGTGGTGCGAGTGAGTCAAAAAAACCGGGCTATCGGGTGAAGTGGATAAAGTATCGGGCGACTTCCGAGGAGGAGGCTAAGATACAGATTTCTCTTTGGGATCAAAAAGCATGGCTTCTAAATGGAGGGGGAGAGGCTGTCCTGGAAACAGATGTTGCCACGGGAGTAGCTGGAAAAGAGAGCCCGCAAGGAGTTTTTGAGGTGTTGGAGCGGATTGAAAGTAAGAGGTCCAACCTCTACGGAAAATATGTCAATGAGGCGACAGGAGAGGTCGTGATCGAGAAAGCCTGGGAGCATTCGGGAGAGGTGCCTGCGGGCTGCGTTTATGAGGGGATTGCAATGCCCTATTGGATGCGGCTCACCTGGTATGGCGTGGGCATGCATGTTGGTAAGTTTAAGAAGAGGATCCGGAGTAGCTTTGGGTGCATCCGAGTCTATCAAAAGGCACAACTTTTAATCTATCAAAAAACAAGGATTGGTACCCCTGTCGAGATTGTGTCCCAGAGTTTGCAGGAGCAATTTGAGTTTTAGTGGATCCCAGAAAGACTAAAGACTCGCCTCGATCGCGCGGCGAATAGGGGAGGCGATGGGGAGCGAATCGAGTTTGTATACCGGAACAAAGGTTTCAGCAGATGCCGGCGTGACCTCGCTGCGATAAAGATAAAGCGTTACCCGGTGGTGGGTAATGCTGTAAGTGAATTTAGATTCGGGTTCGAGGTGTGCCACTTCTTCTTCGTTCCTTAAAGGGAGGCGCCAAAAACCTTTCCTGCGGTCACCTGATTCTTGCGCGAGTAGAATGGACTTATCTTTTTCGAAAAAGATCGCATGCTCGTCGACTCTTACCACTTTCCTTCGGGGCTTCTTCAGGGGAAGTGACTCGGGAGAGGTTGAGAGGCAGAACTTCCGGACGGGACATGATTGGCAATCAGGTTTTTTGGGGGAGCAGTATGTCTGCCCCAATTCCATGATGGCCGAGTTGAAGATACGAGGATGCTTTCGGTCCAAGAGAGACTCGGCCCATTCCCAAAGTTGGCGGATGCCTGCGGTGGAATCAATCGGGCTGTGGTAATTGAAAAGGCGTGCCAAAACCCGGGCGATGTTCGCGTCGACAATGGGGGCTGGCTCGTTGAAAGCGAATGATGACACTGCTCCGGCGGTGTATTTTCCGATTCCGGGAAGGGATTCGAGGATAGTGGCATCCTTTGGGAAGGCGCCGTGGTGATCGGAGAGGACCGCAACGGCTGCGCGTTGGAGATTTCGGACCCGGTTGTAGTATCCGAGGCCTTCCCAAGCGCGAAGGAGTTGATCTTCTGGAGCCTTGGAAATTGTTTCCAGATCAGGAAACTCTTCGAGGAAGCGTTCGAATCGGCGATTAGCGATTACGGAACTTACGGTGGTCTGCTGAAGCATGATCTCGGAGACAAGAATCTTCCATGGATTATCAGTTGCTCTCCAAGGATAAATTTTTCCACCTTGTTCAAACCATTTGATGAGAGACTTTCGAAATGCGGAGCGCGTTGAGAGTGGTCCCTTGGTGATTGCCTTTTTATCCATTATTTAGGGAGTAAAACGCTAACTTTTTGAAATGAGCTGGCGAGTGAATTAGATGATTTTGGCCCCCGATATAGGGGCCATGATGAAATATAATTAATGATATTCTAATGATAAATCAGGAGTAGATGACAAATTTGTCACGTGAAATAGTCCGATTCATCGTCTGATGAAATCGACTTTTCTAGGGTGAGAGAGGAATTCAAATTGTTTGTAATCGGATCTATCACTAGGGCCACTTATTAGCGAGGTCTTTGACCCATTGAAGAGAAAGAGAAGTTTTTTTTCTTTCAAGAATTTTTGGGGATTAAATATGGCAACTTCTTGGGTGTAACGCCCTTGATTAAAAATAGGTTGTAGACATTTTGACAAAGCGTCAATTTTGACTAATTTTATGACTCAAACGCAAGTAGTCAAGAATGCCTAACTTTACAAAGAAAGAGATTATTCAAGAAGTAAGCGATCGTTTGGGTCTGACCCAAACGATTTCATCCAAGATGTTTCACCTCGTTTTAGAAATTATTACACGAGAGCTGGCGAATACTAACAATGTTGTCGTGAGAGATTTCGGAACATTTGAAACAAAGGTGGCGAAGGGGCGACCCGGGAGAAATCCGAAGGACCCGACTAAGACGATTCCTATTCCAGACCGGGCTGTGGTAAAGTTTCAAGTCGGGAAAGCGCTTAAAGAAAAAGTCGCACGCACTCTTCCCGAGTTGGAAAGCCGAACAGACTAAGTGAGACATTTTTTTCCCATTTGCATCCTGCTCCTCTCCGCTTTCCTCACTTCATGTGGAGGGAGCGGTTACAAGGGATACCAACAATTTGGCTACACCATCAGGGGACAGTATTACCAGCCGATGTCGGTTGATGATGCGCTTCGATACGATGAGGTGGGCGAGGCTTCGTGGTATGATGAGAGCAGCTACTTTGGGTTGGTTCGTGGAGATACCTCTCTTGGAGAAAAGGTGATGCCTTTTGCCCTTTCGGCAGCCCATAAGACTCTCCCTATCCCTTGTCGGGTGAAGGTATCAAATCTAGAGAACGGCAAGTCGATCAAACTCAGGGTCAACGACCGTGGGCCCTTCATTCCCGGACGGATTATTGATGTCACTCCACGCGCGGCGGGTAAGCTGGGCTTTAAGAAACAGGGTCTTATTCAAGTTCGGGTGGAGGTTCTGAGCGTGGGCGATGGTAAGTATAAGAGAAAGGTGCGCCAGACCTGGTGGCCTTTTTAAGGAATTCCTCAAAAATTGAGGTGTTATTTCCACTTGATTTTAGGAGCCCCAGCTTCCTTTAAATTCTCTCTAAATAGCCCGCTAGACAAAGAAAATACTGCCTTGCTGTCGAACCTGATCTCGGTTCGAAAATGCCATCTTTATTCTTTTGCAACTCCAAAGCTGCGCAATGATCTTGAGATCAAGGCGGGGTGTTGCCATTCTCCATTCAGATGCTTCGCTCGCTGATGACGATTTCCGGGTTCACTTTGATGAGCCGAATCTTGGGATTTGCGCGTGATATTCTGATTGCTCGTTTTCTTGGTGCCACGGTGGTTGCGGATGCGTTCTTTGCGGCGTTTCGTTTCCCGAACATGTTCCGTCGAATCTTTGGCGAGGGAGCCTTTAATTCTGCCTTTGTGCCCCTCTTTGGAAAGAGAGTCGTCGAGGGAGGAACTCAGTCAGCGATGGGTTTTGCGAACAATGCCTTCTCGGTCCTTTTCCTCGTTCTAGGAGTGCTGACTGTCCTCCTCATTCCGGTAATGGCTTTTGTCATGTTCGCGGTGGTGCCGGGTTTCCTTTCTAAAGTTGATACGTCTCTTTCAGATACTCCCCAGGAATTTGAAGTCACGCTTCGGGGGGCACGTGCCATTTATTTTGAATCGAGTGAAGGTTCGGCGGTGAAGTTCCATGATCTATCCATGATCGAACGCGGAGATCCAGCGGTGGGGAAGGTGCTCGGAGAACTCTTTGGAGGTGACACCCAAGCGGTGGGCAAAACGGTGACGATCGAGTCCGTTCTAGACGATGCCTTGGAGCGCTCAGGCGAGGTGAAGGAGGGGGAACTGGCAGAGGAGGTGAAGTCCCGGATCTTTACCGCTGGAACTTGGAATTTTCAAGATGGCTCACTCCGAATTCCTCTCCCTGAAGATCACGATTACGCTATTCTTTCCGGCTCCGTGAGCGGGTCAGGAGAGTTTCAGGTCTTTCGAAATGATCCCGGGGCGTTTGATCTCACGGTGAAGTTTTCAAAGATCACCTTTATCTACCTGCTCTGCATGGCACTGGTGGCCCATCTCAGTGGCGTTCTGACGACTCTGAAAAAGTTTGCCGCTCCCGCCTTTTCGCCGGTCCTTTTGAATGTCGTATTCCTAATTGGGCTCCTTGGGGTGGTGCAGTTTACTGATGCGAAAGGGGAGGTGCTGGCGTGGTGTGTTGCGATTGCGGGCGTGGTCCAGTTGGGCGTTCTCTGGGCGGTTTGTCGTCGGGCAGGGCTTCCGATTGCCCTCAAAAAACCGGTCTTCGATGATGGAATGAAACGGCTCTTCATTCTGATGGGTCCCGGTGTGATTGCGGCTGGAATTCAGCAGATTAACCTACTCATTAGCGGTGTGATCGCCTCCTTTCAGCAGGGTGCCATTTCCTATCTCTATTATTCGGATCGGGTTTATCAGCTTCCTCTCGGGATGATCGGGATTGCCTTTGGGATGGTTTTGCTTCCTGAGATTACCCGTCTTTTGAAATCAGGGGAGGAAGAAACCGCTTCGAAGACGATGGTGAGTGGACTTGAGCTGGCGATGATCGTCACGGTTCCGGCGGCCATCGCGCTGATGGTGATTCCGGTCGAGATCATGTCGGTTCTCTTTGAGCGGGATAATTTCACGGCATCCGATTCGCTTCAGACCGGCCGAGCGCTTGGAGCCTTTGCGATCGGCCTTCCTGGTTATGTCCTGATCAAAGTGCTCCAGCCTGGTTACTTTGCGCGTGAGGATACCAAAACCCCAATGTGGATGGCGGGAATTACGGTGCTTGTAAATATTGTCGTGAGTCTCGCACTCTTTCCTTTCTATGGGCACGTTGGACTCGCCTTTGCCACTTCGGTCGCTGCTTGGGTCAATGTGTTCCTCCTTTGGTTTGGCCTTCGTAACTTCGTGAATCTCAAGCGCGAGAATTGGCGACGGCTCATTGGAATGGTGATTGCCAGCAGTGTCATGGCGGTGGCTCTTTGGTTTGCTCGACCCATTCTCACCCCTTGGATGAGTGAAGCCTTTTGGCAAAAGGTCATCGCGATGAGCTTCTTGATTGGGTTGGGAGTCGTGGTCTATGCCTTCGGCGTGCTTGCGCTCAAGGTGACCAGTGTGCGTGAACTGAAGGTGGCCTTTAGAGGTTAAGCCTTTCTCGTCTTCCTGGTGATAGAGATCACTGTTGGAGGCCGAGAATTCCGCCTTGAGATTGACCTGTAGATCTGCGAGATCGACAAGTTCCGCTGTGGCAAAGGTCCACGCGCGGGCGCGCCCATCGTGCGGGAAGCCCATAAGGAGGTGGAGGGCATTTTCAGTGACTTTGATTTTCTTGCTGGGTTCGAAGTAGAAGGTGCGAAAGCTCGATTTGATCGATGTTTCTTCGAAGAGCTTTGGGTCGAGATAGGCTACGGTGAAAGAAGCTCTACGGGGGCACTTCCTGCCCGAGTTTCTCAACCGAATTGACGAGACGGTTATTTTTGATCGATTGACGCGCGGTGAGATTGGCGAGATCGTGGGGATTCATTTGGAACGGGTGAAGAAACGTCTACTCGCTCAAGGTATCACTCTTGAGATATCGGATGAGGTCTTCGATTTCATCGGAAACCAGGGTCATGATCCGGTCTACGGTGCCCGCCCTTTGAAGCGGTCGATTCAGCATCTGCTGTTGGATCCTCTCAGTCTCGATCTCCTCGAAGGAACTTTCGCGGAAGGAGATACGATCAAAGTTTCGCTTCAAGACGGAGCGTTGGCATTCACCTAACCTCCAGCGGCGATCGTGATGAGCTCGAGCTTGTCACCATCGTTGAGCCTTCTTTCAAACTCGGAGGGCGAGAGCGCTTCGGCGTTGAGTTCGATAACGACGGGCTTGTTACCGAAGCCCAGCGATTCGAGCAGGGTCAAGATGTTTATCCCATCGTCCACTTCGCGGGTTTTGCCATTGATGGTGAGCGTCATGATTTCGTGAGGATGGCCGTGTCCCAGTCTTTCCAAACTGGATCAAATCCCTTTTGGCGGAGGAGCTTGGCGATGTCGCCGACCGGGCGTTCGTCGTCGATTTCGAATTGTCCTGTTGCACGGGAGCAGCCTGCAGTATCCTTCTCTTCAATCTCGACGCGTCGACCTTTGACGGTGAGGTGAAGATCATCGTCGCCCGCTCCAGTGTATCCGCCGGGGGCGGTGTTGGAACCTGCAGAAATGTGGGTGACGCCAAGTGGGAAGAGGGCGTCGCGAAGACTCGCGGGTTCGCGGGTTGAAAGAGTGATGCCGACCTGAGGGAAACAGAGACGAAAGGCGGTGATGAGTTGAACAAGATCGCGATCGTTGAGCGAAAGCTTGGGATCGGGAGTGTATTCGTAATTTCCCGCGTGAGGTTGCATGCGGGGAAAGGAGACGTTGAAAGTGGCCTTCCAGCAATGATGCATCAAGTAGTCGAGGTGTGTCGCCAGAGCGATGGCTTCGTGACGCCAATCAGCAAGACCGAAGAGGGCTCCGATTCCGATCCTTCGGAAATCGCCAGCGTAGGCCCGTTCGGGGCAATCGAGTCGCCAGTCGAAGTTCTTTTTCGGCCCTGCCGTGTGAAGAGTCTCGTAGGTTTCCCGGTGGTAGGTCTCTTGGTAGACAATAAGGCCCTCCGCGCCGTGGGAGACGAGTTCGCCATATTGATCGTCCTCCATGGGGCCGACCTCGATCCCGATGGTCGGGACGAAGTCCTTGATCGCATCGATACAGGACTGGAGATAGCCGTCCGAGACAAATTTGGGATGCTCACCGGCAACCAGCAGAATATTTCGGAATCCCATAGAATGTAGATGCTGAGCTTCGGTCACTACCTGATCGACCGTGAGAGTCGTTCTGAAAATGGGGTTGTCGCGGGAAAAACCGCAATATTTGCAGTTGTTGACGCACTCGTTCGAAAGGTAGAGGGGGGCAAAAAGCCGCATCGTCTTGCCGAAGTGCCGGCGGGTGATCTGCTGGCTTTGCTTGGCGCGAGCCTCCAGTTGCCCTTTCGAGCAAGGAGCGATCAGCTGTGCGAAGCGTCGTATCAAAGAGGTCGGTTCCTCCATTAAGTGCTCGAACTGGCTTGCGAAACTCACGAGGGAGGAATCATGCCTGCAGGCCTCTTTGTCAAAAAGATTACGATTTTTTGAATTGTCACCTTATACTCAAGCTGCTGGACTTAACTTAGAAATGGCAAACGCAACCAACGTCCTCTCCCAAGGAATCGAGATCACTGGCTCGATCAAGTTTTCGAACGACATGATCATCGATGGTAAAATTGACGGTGAAATCCAGTCCGACAAGGGCAAGGTGACCATCGGCGAGAACGCCAATATCAAAGGCGATGTTAAAGCGGGCGAAGTCAAACTTTACGGTCGCGTCGAGGGCACGATCACTTCTGATCGCTGTGAACTCAAAGGAAAGTCCATTCTCAAGGGCGACATCAAAACCAAGATGCTCAGTATGGAAGAGGGAGCCAGCCTTACCGGCCGCACCCAGATCGGCGGCTAAGCTCTTCACTGAAAGGTTTTAAAAAGCGATGCTCTTTAGGTCTCGCCGTTTTTTCGTTTCGGAGCGCAGCCAATCTCGGCTGGGAGCCCTTCTGCAAGAGTCTCTTTGACTAGACAGGGAAGACTAGATTTTTATCTTCTCCCCCATTTCTGAGGTATACAAAGATTGCCCATCTCCTACTGAGGTGAGCCAAGGATTTTTGGCCAGTGGCATGTTCCTCGGCGTGTTTAGTAAACCCCTGAGAAGCTCGATAATCCTCCCATTTGTCGTGAGAAGATTACGAATGATGACTTCAAAAAATTCCGGATCAAGGTGCAGGACGTCATTGTCCGCTACACCGAGGAAGGACCGATGAACGTGATGATTGAGCGCTAATTTCCCGATGAAATCATCGAAGTGATTCTAGCTGATTTCAGTGAGAAAATTGAGATTCTGAGCGAGGGTGAGGTGGTTGTATTAAGTAGTGTTTCAAAAGAGCCGAATGCCGGAGTGATGGGCAAGGCGGGACGAAGGCGTGGTGTGGGTGAAATGCCCTTTGGTGCAACACAACTGAGGATTAACGCTGCCATCTCGAGAAAGCGCCCGGATCTTGATTCCAATGCGCAGCGCTCTTGCCTAACTATTTAAAAACATCATTCCTCTCTTTTGAAATACGGAGGGGTGTAAGGCCTCAACTGTCCTAAGATCAGATTAATTGAGCCTTCGTCTGAAATCTTTCGGTCAGCATCGGCAGCTTCTTGACCGTTTGGAGCTCTTCAACTACAGAAAGAGCAGCAATCGCTCGCCCTAAGCATGTCCAAGATTATTTATACCAAGACCGACGAAGCCCCTTACCTCGCAACGCAATCTCTTTTGCCGATCATCAAGGCGTTTACGAAATCTTCGGGGATTGAAGTGGAGACGCGCGACATTTCTCTCGCAGGTCGTATTTTGGCGGTCTTTTCGGATCGTCTTCCGTCGGATCAGCAGACCGAGGACGCACTTGCTGAATTGGGTGAACTGGCGAAGACGCCTGAGGCCAATATCATCAAGCTTCCGAATATCAGTGCTTCGGCTCCTCAGTTGGTCGCCGCTATTTCCGAGCTGCAGGCTAAAGGTTACCTGCTTCCTAATTACCCTGAGTCTCCATCGAACGATGACGAGGCGGACATCCAGGCTCGTTATGATCGGGTGAAGGGCAGTGCGGTGAATCCTGTGCTTCGTGAAGGAAACTCGGATCGTCGGGCGCCCAAAGCGGTCAAAGAATTTGCCAGAGCCAACCCGCACTCGATGGGGACATGGGCGTCTGATTCAAAAACCAGTGTTACTACGATGGCTGCGGGTGATTTTGCCTCGAACGAGAAATCGGTGACGGTGCCGGAAGCGACTGAGGTGAAGATTGAGTGGACGGGAGCCGATGGCTCGATTCAGGTCCTTAAGGAGGGGATCGGCCTTCAGGAAGGTGAAATTTTTGATGGTACCTGCATGAGCAAAGCGGCTTTGGTCAAATTTCTCGGCGAACAGATTGCGGCGGCCAAGAGAGAAGGGACACTTTTCTCGCTCCACATGAAGGCGACGATGATGAAGATCTCTGACCCGATTATCTTTGGCCATGCGGTGGAGGTTTACTTTAAGGACCTTCTTGAGAAGCACAGTGAGGTTCTTTCGCCGCTGGGAATCGACTTTAAGAACGGTTTTGGAGATCTGGTTTCCAAGATTCAATCACTTCCCGCTGACCAGAAGGCCGCGATCGAAGCGGATATTGCGGCTGCTTACGAAGCGGGCCCTGATATCGCGATGGTTGACTCCGATAAGGGGATTACGAACCTGCACGTTCCAAGCGATGTTATCATCGATGCCTCCATGCCGGCGATGATTCGGAATTCCGGCCAAATGTGGGATGCCGAGGGCAAAGTTCGCGACACTCTTGCGGTCATTCCCGACAGCTCCTATGCCGGAGTTTATGACACCACGATTGAGTTTTGCAAAAAGCACGGCGCTTTTGACCCCACTACCATGGGCACGGTTCCCAATGTTGGCCTCATGGCGCAAAAAGCCGAGGAATACGGTTCTCACGATAAAACCTTTGAGATTACTGCTGCTGGAACGGTCCGCGTGGTGAATTCCGCAGGTGAGACGCTCATGGAGCACGAAGTTCAGGAAGGCGACATCTGGCGTGCCTGTCAGGCCAAGGATGCTCCGATTCAGGACTGGGTGAAGCTGGCTGTAACACGTGCACGGGCGACTGGTGATCCAGCGATCTTCTGGCTCGATGAAGATCGTGCCCACGATGCGCAGCTTATCGACAAGGTGGGTCAATATCTCGCTGAATACGATATCGATGGCTTGGACCTACGTATTCTTTCTCCTGTCGAAGCGACCGAGGAGACCCTTGAGCGTCTGAAAGCAGGGGAGGACACCATTTCGGTTACCGGAAACGTCCTTCGTGACTACCTCACCGACCTTTTCCCAATTCTCGAAGTGGGCACGAGCGCCAAGATGCTCTCGATTGTCCCGCTCATGAATGGTGGCGGTCTTTTCGAAACAGGTGCTGGTGGGTCGGCTCCGAAGCACGTGCAGCAATTCGTGGCCGAGAATCATCTCCGCTGGGATTCACTGGGCGAGTTTCTTGCCCTGGCGGTTTCGCTGGATCACATCGGATCTTACAAGGCGAAGCTTTTGGGCGCAACTCTGGATGACGCTACCACTGAAGCGCTGCTCAATAATAAGTCGCCTCAGCGGAAAGTGAATCAGCTTGATAACCGGGGGAGTCATTTCTATCTCGCTCTTTACTGGGCCAAAGCGCTCGCCGCTCAAGATGAAGACGCTGATCTTAAGGCGGAGTTCGCGCCTGTGGCGGAAAAGTTGGCTGAGCAGGAGACTGCGATCTTGGAAGAGCTAAATAGGGTGCAAGGACAGCCGGTTGAGCTTTCAGGATATTACGCGCCGGATGAGGCTGCCTTAGTCCAAGCGATGCGTCCGAGCGCGACCTTTAATGGAATTGTGGACGCAATCTAATTCGTTCGCTAAGGCGACTGAAGGGCCACTGACTCAAATCAGAGTATTGTTCTTGGGAGTAATACCACTCCGCAAGACAGAAGAGCCAAATGTTTATTTTAAAGTTCTCAATTCGAGCGCTTCGCGGAGGTGGAGAGAACTGGGTGCTTTTTCCAGATGGCTGCGTTCCTGTTCGGTCACGCTACCCGCACTGTTCCCACGCTGCGCCTTGCCCTATCGTAAAATCACTCGGGCAGTTTTCTATTCTGTTCTTCTACTTGACATAACTTTTATTTTTCTTTGAGCAATATTACCACCAACGGTGGGCAGATCGTTTCTCCAAAATCTGCTTTCTAAGCCTTATCGTGAGCGGGGTCGTAAAAGATCTTCACATCGGCTTTGTTAGTGCCCAGCAGATCCTGAGCACGGATGAGGGCGTCGCGGGTGGAGATGTTTGGGTTGCTGGGAGCGTAGAAAAAGAGGTTGGTTTCGCCTTCTTCGCGGCGGCAGCCCTTCTGGAGAGTTTCCAGAACGCCTGAGCTTTTGAGGACCTTATAGACGTCTCTCGTAGCCCCCGAAACGATGAGATGGCGATCTTGGGATCGGACAAATCGGATGAGATCGCGCATCGCCATCACGCTGGTGGCGTCGAGATGATGCGCGTTCTTGAGTCTTAAAATAATGACTTTAAGATTGGGATCAACGACGATCCGCTGAACTTGGGTCCGAAAGAGTTCGCTGGCTCCAAAGAAGAGTGCGCCCTCGACGTGGACGATCGAGATCGCGGGGATCGGTCGAGCCCTCTTATTGTCCAGCTCGCGGAGTTCACCTTCGTCGGAGATTTCGTATTCCACGAGATGAGGTTTGGAGACTTTTCGCAGGAAGAGGAAAATGGAGAGCGCCACGCCGAAGAAGATAGCGACATAAAGCGGAGCGATTAGAGCCGTGACGAAGGTAATCACGAGGACGACTGCATCATCGGGAGTGGAGAGGAGACAGATACGGATATTTTTCCACTTAATGAGGGACGCCGCGACGGCCACCACGAGAGCGGCAAGGGCCGTTTTGGGGACAAAGGACACCGGGTTAGGGGCCATGAAGGCAAAGGCGAACACAGCAATGAGGCAGAAAAATCCGCAGAGCAGGGAGGCCAAGCCGGTTCGAGCCTTTGATTCGTAGTTGAGTGCGGAACGGGTCAAAGATCCGGAAGCGGGCATAGCGGCGGTGAAGGCGCAGGCGATATTGGCCATTCCGACGGAAAGCATATCCTGGTTAATTTCTGCCCGTTGCCCGGTGCGGGAGGCGATAGACTTTGACATTACGGTATTCTCCAGTGAGGCGAGAAAGGCGATGGCGAGAGCCACGCTCATCAGGGTGGAAATATCATGAAAGATACCGTTTTCAGAAGCGGTGGGGAATTTCGGCTGAAGATCGTTGAGAGCGTATGCCTTAAAGTTGGGGACGGTTTCGGACCATCCTGGAAGAAAATTGGCGGCAATGGCAGAACCCAGAGCCACGAGAAACAGGGTCAGCGCAAAATTTGGGAGGGTTGGGAGGAAGCGCGAGATGACAAAGTAGATGAGTAGGGTGGCTCCTCCGAGAAGAGCTGGTTGCCAAAGAAACGATGAAGACACCGTTAAAAGACCGTCGAGCATGCCGAAAAAATTGCTCGCCGATTGGACGGTGTCAGCCACGCCAAAGAGATGCTTCCCCTGGTTTATCATGATGAGTATCGCGGCTCCCGTGATGTAGCCAACGAGAACGCTCTGGCTAATATACTGCAAAAGATCGGCCGCTTTCAAAAGAGCTCCGATCAGACAAATGATCCCCACCATGAGAACGAGCAGGGGCATGAGGGCAAGTTTTTCTTCCATCGCTAGGCCCTGTGCGGCGAAGAAGCTGAAGACCATGAGCGAGGTCGCATTGGTAGGCCCTAGAATGGTTTGGCGGGAACTCGCGAAGAGAGGAGCTACGATGGAAGCAACGGCCGAACAGATGATACCGTAGAGAATCGGAAGTTCGGCGATCGCTGCGTAAGCCATCCCTTGCGGAATGGCGAGGAGCGCGACATTGACCGAAGCTTTGAGATCAAACTTGGCCGTTTCGCGCGAGTAGCCTTTTAAATAGGACCGAAAGGGGAAAATCTGCAGTGGCGTCTCAGCAAACCATTCTTTAAAGGAGCGGTATGCGGAGCGAAGTTTTCGACCGCTTTTTCCTTTCATGGACCCAGACTAAGACCGGCCTTGGTCACTCGGCAAGGCAAGGTTTGAGAGAAGGGTCAATTAGGAACGATTCAAGAATAAATAAGTCGACTACACTCGATCTTAAGCCCGTCACTTTCGTTCAACTTTCCTTTGAGTAGTTTATTACACAGAGAAAAGTCAGCCTCATTGACAGGCCCGACTTCTTCGCGCAAACAACTCCTTAATTTCCTCGCCATTCCTCAGCTCTTCTGGGACGCCCGATGAAGGAACCAAAGTCCCAAGAAGACTCCGAGAATATTGGGGAGCCAGAGGAGTGACTGGGAAAGGGAAAGGTGATCGGCGCGGGTTTCTTCGGCCAGAATCAGAAGAAGGAAATAAGCAAAGGCGATGACGATACTCATCACAATTCCCGATGAGTTTTCCTTCTGACGCGAATTCATTCCTAGTGGGATTCCGACAAAGGCAAGAGCGAGAGGAGCGAGGGAAAAGGCGAAGCGCTTGTCGCGTTCGAAGGCATACATGGGGAGTCTTTCGGGAGCGATCTCGGGCGGGGGATTCCTCAGTATTTCTGCGATCTCCTGGTTGTCGAGGGTGTTTGGTTTGAGCTGCCGTCCCCGGAGGGGATAAGTCAGGACCCAAGGTTCTGCTTTATCAGCAAAGAACTGCTGGAGGTTTCCTTTCTTGTCATAAATTTCGCCGTAGCCCGTGTTGAGCTGGAGATTAAATTGCTGATCTACCGATTCGGTATCAAGGGTGACTCGGTTAGAGTAAAGGTAGCCAAGAGGAGGAGCGTTTCGATCGTTGGTCGAGAGCTGGTAGGCGTGGAAGCCTCCCAGAGTTTGCTCGTTCTCTCGCTCGTTGATGTAGATTTTTTGCCCCTTCAAGCGGGATTGGACAACGCCGGGGTCGAGAAGGCGAAGGGGATCATTTCTGATCTCATCGTAGAGAAGCATCTTGATCGCAGCCTTGGCTCGGGGGGCATGCGTGGCATTGAGCCAGAGGCAAATGGCGGAGAATCCAAGACCGAGAAGGAGCACCGGAGTGGCGATACGATAAAGGCTCATCCCGCTGCTGCGGAGGGCGGTGATTTCCTGATCGGACGAAAGTCGGCCAAAGGTAAGTAAGACCGCGGCAAGGAAGGCCCAGGGAATGGTGAAAACGAGGGAGTAGGGCAGGAGTTGGAGAATGAAGATTGCCACAAATGAAACAGGCGCGCCTTTATTCACGAGGAGGTCGTGAACTTCCTTAAAAACGTTTCCGAGGATGAGGACCATGCTAAGCACCATCACCGCGAAGAGGGTGCTCACCAGAACTTGTCGGGTGAGATAGCGGTCGATTTTGCTCACCATCATCGGCGCCAAGCTAATGCGACTTAATGGAGAGGTCCAGAGGGAAGGCAAAGAGCTTTCCGAAAAGAGAGTTGAGTGTGAGTCAGGCGAATTGATCCGAATGACTTTTGAACCCACTTTAGAAGGAAAGCCAAAATTCACTCGGTTCGTTTTATTCGCGTTCGTTTCCCTGCGACTTGCTCTCATTGGTGATTGCTCTCTGGTGTTCATCGATTAGGTTTTGTTTTTCAATCAAACGATAAATATGGATCGCACGTCATTTCTCACCCTCCTTTCCATGACTGGATTGGGTTTCGCTCTTCTCACGAATCAAAGTTTTTCCGATCATCACGGGGAAGCCGCTCCAGCGCTAAAGAAGGCAATGATCGATGGCACCGGCCAAGGATGGCGGGATCTCACTGAGGCTGATTTCATCAATGTGAACTGCAAGCCTGACACCTGGACCTGGAAAGATGGAGTGGTTCATTGCACCGGCAAGCCTGTCGGGGTGATTCGCTCGAAGGAGCAAATTAAGAATTTTGAAATGGTGTGCGAGTGGAAGCATAAAAAGCATGCCGGAAATTCAGGCGTCTTCGTTTGGGCGAGTCAGGCTTCGATCGATAAGCTTGCCGCCGGAAAAGGGGCTCTCCCTGATGGTATCGAAGTTCAAGTCCTTGATCTTGGCTATGAAACCAATTGGGAAAAACAAAAGGGCAAGCCGTCGGATTGGTTCACCTCGCACGGTGATGTTTTCCCAACGGGACCTGCCAAGATGAAGCCTTTTCCACCTGTAGCGCCGAATGGTCGACGCAGTTTTCCGACCAAAAATCTCACCAAGGGCATCAACGAGTGGAACCACTACTACATCCGCGCCATTAATGGCGAAGTCCGTCTCTGGGTGAATGGCGAAGAGGTCTCAGGAGGCACTAACTGTGATCCTGCGAATGGTTACCTCTGTCTTGAGTCAGAAGGCTCTCCGATTGAATTTAAGAACCTTCGTATTCGCGTGTTGCCATAGGCGGAGGTTATTGAGCAAAGGTGCCGAGGCGTTCCGCCCCGTTCAAATAGTCAGGGCTTATTCCGGCTGAGCCACGCCGAGCCAGCAAAGGTGAGAACATTTTCCAATGGTTTGGCTCACTATACGCTCTTGGCCAATATTCTGCTCGATGAGCTGGACCACGAACTTGGGAAACGAGGACAGCCCTTCGTGCAGTTTGTCTCCCTTCGGTCGGCTGTTACGCCGACGGCCCAAAAGGGAGCCAATGGTAATAAGTGGCGAATTGAAACCGCCGTGCGACAAAGCACATCCAGCCCTACGAAGTCATTTCAGCTTAGCCAAAGGCAAACTCGTATGGCCCGTGGTGTGTGGGACGGTCGTTCGAACCTACCGTCTACCCGATTTTCACTGAAAAGAGGGAGCAAGTCTGGACGTAATAAAAAATTGTCCTTGAGACCTTAACTTACAATTTGCCATTCCTTCCCCGCCATGAACTATCGCCGACTCTTTACCGCCACGCTTTTTGCCATTCTTACCCCGCTTCATGCCGAGGAACCGGCTTCTGTTTCTAATGCCGGGCGATGGAGTAAGGAGAAGGTTCAAGCCGAGCGTCCGGCTGTTATTACACCTCCGGGTCATACGACTGCCGCCAAGCCTGGTGCAGCACCTTCTGATGCCATTGTCTTTTTTGACGGCACGAACCTTTCAAAGTGGAAAGGCAAAGGGAAAGACGGAAATGATGCCGCGAAGTGGGTCGTGAAGGACGGACGTATGGAGGTGGTAAGAGGGACTGGCGTAATCCAAACCCGGGACCAGGTGGAAGGAGATTGCCAATGGCATATTGAGTGGTGCACGCCAGCGGAGGTGAAGGGGAACAGCCAGGGGCGCGGAAACAGCGGGGTCTTTATCGGCGGTTATCCTGAAGTGCAGGTGCTCGATTCATTTCACAACGATACTTATCCCGATGGACAGGCTTCCTCGCTTTACAAAAAGAGTGTTGCCTTGGTGAATGCCAGTCGCGGACCGGGTCAATGGCAGACCTATGACATCATTTGCATCCGTGAGAAAAAGGGAGCAGACGGGAAAGTCATTCAGCGTGGGTCGATCACGGTGCTGCACAACGGGATTGTGACACAGTTCGCGGTTCAGGAGGGTGGGAAGCAAGGGGCAGGCGGACTTCAACTTCAGGACCATGGTAACCCGGTTCGCTATCGCAATATCTGGGCTCGTCAGTTGGTGGTGCCGACCGTAAAAGCTCCGGGAAAGTGATGGGTCAAGAGTCAATACGCCACAATCAGAATAATCAAAAAGAGAGATGTTAGAGGGGTTCACTAAATATCATCCGAGAATGTCATGAACGACATGCCCGTGGACGTCGGTGAGGCGGCGATCAATTCCGTTTTGAAGGAAGGTCAGGCGCTCGTGGTCGATCCCCATGAGATGCAGGATAGTGGCATGCAGATCGTAGCAGTAGGTGGTGCCTTCTAGGGTCTGGTAGCCCCAATCGTCGCTCTGTCCGTAGGATGAGCCGGCCTTAATTCCCGCCCCCGCCATCCAGGTAACAAAGGTTCCACCGTTATGGTCCCGTCCGTCTCCTCCTTGCGCGAACGGAGTGCGGCCAAACTCGGTGGTCCAGATAAGAAGGGTGTCTTCAAAGAGGCCGCGTCCCTTCAAGTCTTCGATCAGTGCCGCGATCGGCTGGTCAACGCTGGCGGCGATTGGCGGCAACTCTTTGGAGATGCTGCCATGGTTGTCCCAGTTCTTCACCGCTCCTTGCGGGCCACTCCAGACTTGTACGAAACGGGTTCCTCGCTCGCAGAGGCGGCGTGCCAGCAAGCAGCGCTTTCCAAAGTCCTCGGTCACCTTGTCGTCGAGGCCATAAGACTTTCGGGTGAGCTCCGTTTCCTTGCTCAAGTCAAAGGCTTCAGGTGCGGAGAGCTGCATCTTTGCCGCCAGCTCGTAGGAACGAATCCGCGATTCCAGGCGGGTGTCGTCGGCACGTTCGCTCGCGTGACCCTCGTTCATCTGACGAAGCAAGGCGAGTCCGTCCCGCTCGGCAGTTGGATTTGCAAAGTCGAAGCGCTCGTTCGCGAAAAGGTTGGGCACCGGATTCGAGCCACCGGCCTTGATGACGGTTCCTTGATGGACTGCCGGGAGGAAGCCCGAGGAAAAGGGACCTCGCTGATTGTAAGGGAGCCCCTTGGAATCGGGCAGGACGACGAAGGTCGGGAGGTTGTCGGTCAGGTTGCCAAGGGCATAGGAGGTCCATGCTCCAAGGCAGGGGAAGCCCGGCAGCAGGAAGCCGGAATTCATCATGTAGGTCCCCGGTCCGTGAACGTTGGTCTTCGATTTCATCGCCATCAGGAATCCCATTTCATCGACCCACTTTGCCTGGTGCGGAAATACGCTGCTCACCCAGCGACCCGATTCCCCGTGCTGTTTGAATTCGAAGGGGCTCTTCAGTAAGGCTCCGGGCATCGCGGTGAAGCCCTCCGGCTTTTCCTTCGGCCCCAACTTCTGTCCGTGCAGTTTTTCGAGTGCCGGTTTGTAGTCGAAGGTGTCCATCGGACTCGCCCCGCCGGTCATGAAGAGCTGGATGACGCGCTTGACCTTGGCCGGATGATGAATGCCACCGTTTAACTCAGGTTTGGGGCTTCCCAAGGCATCACGCGTCAGCATCTGCGCCATCGCGACACCGCCCAGGCCTCCTCCAACATCCCACAAAAATGATCTACGTTTCATTCGATAAAGAGGAATTCATTGCTGTTTAAAAGGACACGGCAAAAGGCGGACAATCCGTGCTTTCGCGCGTAGTTGGTAAATTCCACTTGTTCGCTGGCGGAAGGGAGACGGAGCCACACGAGGCGAACGGCGCGCTGCACGTGTGCCTCCAAATCGCCCCCTTCCGACTCGACCCGCTGCGCGAGCCACTCACTTCCATGGAGGACAAAGTCATTGTTGAAGACGGCCAAGGATTGAAGTGCCGACACCGAGAAACCACGCTTGGGTGCCAGCAATCCCAAGTCCGGGAAATCGAGGGCCTCCATGAAGGGATCGGAGATTCCACGCCAAACCACGCGATAGATGCTCCTGCGGGAAGCGCCGGGCGAATTCCAATCATAACTCGAGTAATCCAAGGCTGGGGTCGCTTGCGGTCCTTGCGATTTTTTAAACTGCTCAATTCCCGGCCCACCCATACTCAGGTCGAGCCGCCCCGACAGGCGGAGAATCGAATCACGAAAGACCTCGGCATCCATGCGCTGTCGGTTCATACGCCACAAGAGACGATTGTCTGAGTCCTTCGCGTTGGGCAGAATCTGACTGGCCTGCTGCCAAGTTTCACTGGTCAGGATCAGCTTGTGCAGTTCCTTCAATGAACCTTTCGCTTCATCGCGGAACCAAACGGCCAACCAATCCAACAATTCGGGATGGCTCGGCTGACTTCCCATTCTGCCAAAATCGTTTGGAGTATCGCAGAGACCACGACCGAAGTGGTAGTGCCACACCCGGTTCACAATACTTCTCCAGGTGAGGGGATTATCTTCGTGGATCAGCCAATCGGCGAGGGCCGCCCGTCTCGCCGATTCGTTCTTCGGATCGGGAAGTTCGAAGCGACCGGGGAGGTGAGTGATCGCGGAAATTGCACCTGGTTCTACTTTCCGAACAGGCTTGTCGATATCACCGCGGCGCAGGAGGTGGACCACCTTGGGCTCCTGTGGAGCAGCTAGTTTCTTGGCATGCGACCATGAGGAAGAAACGCCGTAGACGGTGGCCTTGGGTGGCAAGGTGCCGAGTCGTTTTTTTGCGTAAGTTTCCAAGGCGGCCGCGGCTAGGATGACCTTTTCGCCATCGGTTCTCTGGGCCTCTGGCTTCTTGAGCCCCTCGATTACTTCCGAAGACAAGATCTGCGCAGCCCCGCCTTCCGCATCGGTCGCGGACAGGCGAAAGCGACCGATCAGGTGTTTCGGGGGATTCAGTTGTTTTAGCGTGACTGCGAGCCTGCCACCAGTTGTAAGATCGATGGGTTTGGCGAGCTCGAACACGATGTGGTGCGATTCATTGATCCTTGGAAAGATGGCCCACCCGGTGACTGGATCACCGTCGATCGCATGTGCCGAGGTCCAGCCCTCCTGATCGAAATCTGCCGAGGCGCGCGCGATTTTTAGCGGGACCGAAGTGTCAGATCCGGTCGCAAACCATTGCAAGTCCACTTCAGCCAAATGAAGGTTTCCGTTTCCAGCCCTCCCCGGCCCGCCCATCGGCAGTCGCTCGTCCTTCATCACTTCCACTCTGACGGCGGTGAGGCGCTTTAAGTCAACCTGCGCAGTCGCGGTGTAAGTTTCCTGATCTGCGATTGGGCCGTCGGCAAAAATGGAGTGATCCTTTTGTTTCGACAATTTGCTCCCGCCCGAGGCCATAAACACTTCGGGTGTTAGGACACTCCACTCGACGAGATTCTTCTTCCGATCAGAGATCCACTGACTGACAATCTCGCCATACTGCGCTTGCAAAAGGACACTCAAGTTCCGACTTCCAGCCGCCGCGATCAAGCTCTCCATTTCTTTGCGAAGCATCATGACCTCTGTGGAGGTTTCGTATTCGATATCGCCTTTTCCGACTCCGGCGAAAACCGCCTGTAACGAGTAATAATCTTCCTGGGTGATCGGGTCGAACTTGTGGGTATGGCAGCGGGCACAACTCGCGGTTGTGCTTACGATGGCTCCCATCGTTTGCATCACGATATCGTCCCGATCAAGGTAGTCGAAGGTGACCGGAGCCGTTCCCGCCCGACTCGCCTCCAAGGGGCCCGCCGCGATGAATCCCAAGCCGGCCGTCAGTTGCGGCTCCTCAGGGAAGAAGACATCCGCGGCCAGTTGTTCCCGGACGAATCGATCCCACGGCACATCCTCATTCAAGCGCTCGATGACATAGTCCCGAAATCTCCAGGCATTCGGTCGCTTCACATCGTGCTCGCATCCGTGCGAATCCGCAAAGTGGATCGTATCCAACCAGTGCCGCGCCCAACGCTCGCCATAGCGGGGAGAAACGAGGAGTTCATCGACGAGGTTCGCGTAGGCCAATGGATTCTCATCGTTCACAAATGACTCAGTCTCGTCCGGGGTCGGCAAGTAACCATGGAGATCAACGAAAAGTCTTCGCGCGAGCGTCGTTTGATCTGCCCGCTTGGTCGGCTCGAGTTTTGATTCGGTCAATTTATGTCTGATGAAGGCATCAATTGGATGCTCTCCGCCGGGCACCTCCGGTGCGACAAGCTTCCGTAACGACCACCAATCAGAATTGGGGAGCGGCGGTCTCGTTGTTTCCCGTGGGTCGGGCGCACCCCGCTTTACCCAATTGACGAGGATCTCGATTTCGGCATCGGGGAGCTGCTTCTTGGGAGGCATTTCATACTCCTCGTCCTGATAGCGAATGGCTTGGATCAAGAGGCTTTCGTCCGGTTTTCCCGGAACGATCGCCGGTCCACTGTCGCCTCCTGTGACCCAACCGCTTTTGGAGTCCAAGGAGAGCCCTCCCTTCATTTTTCCCGCTTCGTGGGAGTGACACTCGAAGCATCGCTCCTTTAAGAGAGGCTCAACCTTCGATGAGAAGGATTCGTCCGCCTTAAGTAAGTGAGCGGCGAGGACGCAAAATAAAAGGGAAAAAATTTTCATGACCGTTTCCTTTCTTCGATCTTGGAACGTGTATGCATTACGTGCTTGATTACTATCTAAAAAAGTTCTTTGGGCGTGCGGATCACGAATTCGAGCAGATCATGATCTGATTGCACTGCTAGTTTTTTCTTTTTGGATAGGGATTTTGGATGCGCCGTTGTGGGGGTTGGAGAAAGGGGGTCTGAAATTGAGCCGAGGTTTGGGGAAACGGGAATGGTGAGACGGAGAATCAGGTAAAAAATCTGGGTTTCTTCGTCCGCAGGGCGCTTCAACACAAGTTTATGATACCATATCGTAGGCCTCCTTCCCGGCATGCCAAGAATTGTTTTGGCAGCGGCTATTTGTGATCTCTTCGAGCGGAGTCAGGAGTCTTCGTGAGCTAGGATGCAGTCATCGCCGGGGGGATGCCATGAATGATCACAAAAACGACAAGCAATCTGCGTTAGGAGATGGGCCAAACCAAGAGGGAAGATTGACCAGTTAATAAGCAACTTTTGCTGTGGTGGTGGTTGTCTTTCAGATTCCCAAAGTGCGTCCTAGCCTTCACTTTGATGAGTGAAAAAGAAGATGGAAAAGAGCCTATTTCTAACATTATTCTCCAAAAATTTAGTGTGGGGGGCAGCAGTAGCAGGCCATCTCCGATGTAGAGAACAGTGCCATTGGCGTTCCCGCGCTTTAGGAAGTGGTGCTACTGTTGGGCGACTATTATGGAGGCGATTTTATTCGCCACCATAATAGTCGGGACAGCTGATTTTATTCTTCTACTCTTCCGACATCGCCCATGGATCACTTCCCTGACATTCAGCTGACCTTCGAAGAAGCCCGCGTCCTTGGCTGCTTGCTTGAGAAAGAGATCACGACCCCTGGCTCCTACCCGCTCACTCTCAACTCTCTCATCCTCGCTTTCAACCAGTCCTCGAGCCGCGAACCGGTAACCTTCCTCAGTAGCGAAGTGGTGGAAGAGGCTCTCCGTGGCCCCTCGGAAAAGTACTTGATTGTGAAGATTCTTGGTGGGCGAACTCCGAAGTATGAACACGCCCTTCCAAAGCAGATCCGGTTGGCGCGCCGTCTAACGAACAGTCCCCGGTGTCGGCGATTGAAGATGGCGACGACTGGCGGACGCGAATCGAAACGCAACTCGCCGACCTTCAAAACCAAGTCACTGATCTTCGATCCAGATTGCGAGAGTAGACGCTGGTGATAGTTCTTCCAGTTCCTCTGCCCGTCAAATCCCCTGTTCCTCCGACGACAACATTTCTACTCGGCCCCAACATAATCCCTCGCATGAGTTCCCTAAAAATTTCTCTCCTGATCCTGATAACTTTTTCTTTCTCCGCCCTTGCCCAGCACGACCCTGGGCGAAATTCCGTAAGATTTTTGGCCAAGGGGCAAACCGCGGACGCTGTCAAACTAGTGGCAAAGGATCCGAAGAAGATGAACAGTCCGATCAGCGAGGCCGAGCGCCTCTTCGTCCTCACGATGGCGGCATGCCAGAACGGGGATCCCGCCGCCGCCTTCGACTACGCCAAGCAGTCTGTGGACCATGGCCTACCCATGAGTCGCCTCTACGCCGGACCGCGTGATATCCTGAAGCCGCTCTACGGCTACGACGGGTTCAAGAAATGGGCCGAAGGACAGCCGCAACAATTGCTGCACGGTCCTATGCTGACCTCGGTCACGGATACCTCGGCAAGTTTCTGGGTGCGGACCGCCACCGAGATTGAAGTTCAGGTTGTCATTAAGCCGACGGGACAACCCAAGCGCTTCACCGAAAAAACGACTACTTCCGCACACGCGGACTACACGGGCACCATCACTGTGTCGGGGCTCTCTCCCGACAAAGAATATCAGTATAGCCTCCACGTGAAGGGCAAAGCCGTCGGATCACCGGCAAGCTTCCGGACTTATTCACCAAGAGGCAAACCGACCCGCTTTAGCATCGCCTTCGGCGGCGGCGCTGGATTCACCCCAAAATACGAGCGTATGTGGACCACCATCGACAAGCGTGATCCAGCCGCGGTGATACTTCTGGGCGATAATGTCTATATCGATGATCCCGAACATCAACTCACGCAGAAATACTGCTACTATCGACGCCAGAGCCAGCCGGAATGGAAAAAACTCGTCGCCTCCACCAGCATCTTCACAATCTATGATGATCACGACTTCGGGATGAACGACTGTGTTCCCGGACCGGATATCGATAAGCCCGCATGGAAGTTTCCCGTCTGGGAGACCTTCACCCACAATTGGAATAACCCCGCTTACGGTGGTGGCGCGAAGCAGCCCGGATGTTGGTATGACTTCCACATCGGTGACGTCCATTTTATCATGCTCGACTGCCGTTACTACCGCGATTTAGAAGGCGGTTCCATGTTGGGAAAGATCCAAAAAAAGTGGCTCTTCGACACCTTGAAGTCGTCTACCGGGACTTTCAAAGTCCTCGCCTCCTCGGTCCCCTGGAGCCCCGGTGTCAAGCCCGGCAGCAAGGACACGTGGGATGGTTACCCGAAAGAACGGAAAGCAATCTTCTCCTTCCTCGCCGAACATAAGATCAACGGCGTCCTCCTCATGGCCGCCGATCGACACCGCTCCGATCTTCGACGGATCACGCGGCCCAAAGGCTACAGCCTCTACGAGGTCATGAGCTCCCGTCTCACCAACGTCCACACTCACGGCCTCATGGAAAACGCCAAGGGCTCCGAGTTTCTTATAGGCTACAACGAGAACTGCTCCTACGGATTTTTGGAGTTTGATACGACCTCGGAAGATCCTCAGGTCAAATATAGCATCATCAACATCGATAACGAAGTCGCCGGTAGCCACACTTTAAAGCTGAGCGAGCTGTCTTCCGCCAAAGGTACTGGTAATTAGTTTCGCAGGGATGATTGCTTGCCATCCCAATTCCCTCAGCTCCCTACTTGCCGCTCTACTCTACCGACCCCGCCTCTTTTGCACAGCAATTCGTCGATGAGCAGGGCACTGAGCTGCTCTTTAGCACCGTCGTCAATTCGCTCAATTTTAATGACAACGCCCCAGGAGCTTGTCGGAGTTAGCGCACGTTCCGCGGAGAATTCGGAGGCAGAAGCATCGGCATATTTCGGTCAATCGAAACAAATCGCGTAGCGATGGTTTGAGTCCCAGATGACAGGTGAAGCATGCCCTCTACCGGGAACTTTCACCTTCCACTTCAGATCTTTTTCGGCTGACCATTCGAGGGGAGCTTTTGTGTCGGGAACAATTCAGTCTACGTTTGGCCCACGCCATCCGCGTCACTGTCCGGCGAGGCCAGTTGAGACGAGACTTGAGATCAAAAATCCGGATTTTGTGATCATGATCCTTCCTCCTGCGGTGCAAAACGATGGTCCGTTTTAATCTCAGTTTGATAGTCTGAAATTTGGAGACCGTGCCTATCGCCTATTGGGACAAAGATGATGCTGATCACAGCCTCTCTCAAGGGCCCGTGACTGAAGATTATGAATCGCCGGGGCAGGTGAGGGGGGCACAAAATTCTAAATGAGGACGGAAAACTTCCCTATGTGCGCGGTGGGGGCTGGCCGAACGATAATTCCGTCGCTGGAGTGGAGCAGGCCAAGGTCATCGGCGCTGCCACCAAGGAGCGTGCCACATTCCTGATTTCCGCTGAGCTGCGCTAGTCGTTCAGACTCGCTCAACTACAATCTCTTGCAAGTATCTGCTTCTGAACCCCGTATTCTCCCCTTAACATATGAAAGCCGCGCTCACTGTCCTCGTTCTTGTGCTCTTCGCCTTCACTGGCGCCGCACTCTTTGGTGAAAAGGCGGCCCAGACCGTCGCTACGAAAACTGACGGAAAAAAGAAGGTCGTCTTCATGGCTGGTCGGCCCAGCCACGGCTACGGCGCCCACGAACATCGGGCCGGCTGCATGCTTCTCGCCAAGCAACTCAACAAGCACATGAGCGATCGGCTCACGGCTGAAGTGCATGTCGCGAAAGAGTGGCCGGGGAATGCCTCTGTGCTCGAAGACGCTGACGCTATCGTCTTCTACTGCGATGGCGGCGGCGGTCACATGGCCAATCAACATCTCGAAGGTCTTGATGTGAAACTCAAGGACGGTTGCGGACTGGCCTGCCTGCACTACGGCGTCGAAACTACCAAGGGCAAAAGCGGCGATAAGTTTCTCGAGTGGATGGGCGGATACTTCGAGGCCCACTACTCGGTCAATCC
>Ga0209711_10000141_pt1 | contig 71206 bp, 49 predicted proteins | sample ArcticOcean_MG_C_7_FD_187441 | JGI IMG/M metagenome (GOLD analysis project Ga0209711, IMG submission 187441) | Marine microbial communities from western Arctic Ocean - ArcticOcean_MG_CB11_88 (SPAdes) (version 2) | ecosystem: Environmental > Aquatic > Marine > Oceanic | place: Arctic Ocean... | reverse complement strand
CTAAGTCGCCAGGGCTGACGTTGTGATCAACCGAGGTTGATGGTGTATTTCCTTCCAGCTCACCAGTCGCGAGCCCAAACTCGCTCGCCACCAAAAGAATCGCGTCACGCACCTGGTTCGCCTCGAAAAGCGCGACGTTCATGGCGGCGACGAACGCGGCGTGGCCGTCAGTGAGGGATTGCTTTTCCGTCTCGTGTTGCGCCGCCGCCGCCGCCGCGGCGAGTCGCGACTCCTCAAGCGCCATCTCCAGAGCCGACACGGAGTTCGTGGACGTGGAGGAATCGACTAATTCGATTTTACCACCTCCGCGAGCGCCCACGTCGTCCTCGTCCGCAATCGCCGCCCAGTCCGAAGACTCCTCACTTATTTTTCTCCCAGGCGTCGTCGGCGGCGTCACGCGCTCGGGGCGCAAGTCGGGTTTCTGCCAAGCGGGTTTGGAGTTTTTATTGTCGTCCTCGTCGTCGCCACCCGCACCTTTCGTCACCTTCTTCGCAGGCCCTGGCGGAGGCACCGTCTTGTCGATACGTCGCGTTTTGGCGTTTTTCTTGCCACCCGCGGCTTCGTCACGATCTGTCAACTTTTCTTTTTGTTCCTCTTCCCTTCCCGTCGGCGACGCCGACGCCGCGCGCTTGGCGCGTTCCGCGAACTCCACCTGCGCTTTTCGTAACCGCAAATCGCCACCATCCGTGTTCCCCAAATCAGGCAGGCTCTCCACGGACTCCACGGATACCCTGTTCGCCGCCGCAGCCGCGGTGACCAAGTTGCGCTCGATTCGGCGCAGACGCATCTCGTGGTCGAGAACCGCGGGGTCCTCCGCGGGCTCGCTCTTGGCTTTTTCCTTTGCCCGCTCCCGCGTCTTCCACCGCGCCAGGGCCTGGTCGATTTTCGGGGTCTTACCCTCCTTTCCCTTCCCTGACGCTACGAGCGATTCGGATTCGCTGTACGTATCGGTGTCGTCGTCGCGCGGGCGGACGGGCGCTTTCTGTTTCGCTTTCTCTTTCGTTCGTTTTGTGCGTCGCGTTCGACGCTCGTCCGACTGCTCGTCCAACCGCTCGTCACGTTCCATAACCTCTCGTGCGCGTCGCTCGCGGTCCATTTTCTCATCAGCTTCCTCCTCCGCTAATTGCTCCGACGCGCTCTTTTCCTCCGCCAACTGCTCCGCCGCGCTCTTTTCAAACGCGCCCTCCTCATCCAGCACGGCGCTGCCTTCCGCTAGGTCAACCCCTAAGCGGGACAACGGTGCGGAGTCGAGCTCGTCGATCCACGGCGCGATGGACGCGATGGCTTGGCGGTACGCTTTGTGCGCGGTGACCGGGTTGGCGGCGCGTTCCGATTGTCCCGATTGCTCCCCAACGTCCATAAGCCTCAGCGTTTTCAAGCTCGTCACCGCCCCGAGTCCCGCGGCTACGTCCGCGAATGAGTTCAAGTGGTTCGCACGCAGATCGAGGTGTTCCAGCGCCCAATCCTTTGCGTCATGGCGCGGGACGCCCAACGCGTGCAGCGTTTTTATCGAGTTCCGCGCCACTTGTAGCGACGTTAACAACGGCGCGCCTTCGTCAATCCCGGCCAGCGTGACGAGCGCGTTGTTGGTTAGGTCCAGCAACCGCAACTCGAGCATCACCGGGAACCCCTCCACGCGTGCGATGCGGTTCGAGGAAAGGTTCAGCTCAATAAGGGTCGATCGGCACGCCCGCAACGCGGGATCCACATCCATGCGACTCAGCTTACACCCGTGCACGCACAAGGATGTGAGGTTTACGAAGCAATCGATGTGTTTGATTTGCGCAAGCGATGTCAACGTGCCTCCGTACAGGGACAACACGGTTACCGTGTCATTCGCACATGTCGGGTCCTCCCGGAGCTCCACGACAGGCAGGTCGAACGGCGCCGCGGTCGCATCAAGAGCGGTCGCATCATCTCGAGATTTCGCCGCGACCTCGCGCCGGGTCTGCTCCACGTGGTACTGCTCCTGGAGCGCCGCGCGTGCCGCGCGGCGCGTGGGGTTGTGCCGGGTAGGCATAGCGGCGGCGCGAAACGCGCGCTCCGCGAAATGCGGGCGTGCACTCGGCGCGACGAGCTGTGGTGATGCGCGCCTAGGTGCGTCCCAGGAAAGAACCGTTGATTGTTCCCAGAGGCGCAGCCCTTTCAAAAATTCTGCAAAATTCTCGAAAAGAATTCTGGAAGACGGCACCGAACCACGTGGCAGCCGCCATTCTCTTCCGGCGCGCCTCCCTCTCGTGCCGGAACGAGATGTCGTCGTACGACGAGGTTGATTTGGAGGACATGGAGTGGAACCCTGAGCTGGGCGCGTTTACGTTTCAGTGTCCGTGCGGGGACGTGTTTCAAATCACGCCGACCGAGCTGCGCGCGGGGGAGGAGATCGCGCACTGTCCGTCGTGCTCGTTAGTCGTGACCGTGGTGTACGAAGACGAAGACCTCACCACGTTGATACCGGACGGGTTCTAATGGGTTGTACCTTAGTAAGGGTGGTGATGTGTGGGGCGGCGCACTAGCTGCAGGGCCGCCCAATTTGTTCAATAAATAGCTACCTAGACAGTAACGCCGCCCGGCACTCGCGTAACTCGAGCAAAACAGCGTGTCGCAGACGTGTTTGCGAAGCGTCAATCTGAATTTGTTTCTCGGGCGTCTCCGACGTGGCGAACCACGCTAACAACAGCCACTCCACCGCGTCCCCGACGTGACACGAAGCGTCGTGCACGTCGTCGTGAGTCGACCCCCCGTGCCCGTTCACATCCCTCTCCCTCTCGACGATTAACAATCCGCGCGCCGCTCGCGCGAACAAAACCAGGGCGGCGACGTTTTTTTCAAGAAACACGGAGTCGTTTTTGCGCTTCAGAAACGACTGAACCGTGCGCGAGTCGTCGGTCGCGACAGCGGGATCCGTCGTCGCGCTTTCCGTAAGCTTGCCTGTCCCTCCACCTGCCGCATCGATATCGTCCTCGTTTCGTCGCAAAAAAGCCCCCAGCGATTTCGCCGAAACGCAGGCCATGGGCTGAAGCGTTCGGATAGAGTCGGTTAGCAAAGCGGCTCGCAGTCGTACCGATTCATCGCGAGACGGTTTCCCATCTTCGACGCGATTGCGGCACGCCGCGTCCGACTCGCGTCGCTTCAGTAAATCCGCCAGCTTGACCTTGGCGGAGAGTAGTTGCATTTGCAGGTTCGCGACGCTGGTTTGTTTCGCTTCTAGATTTTTTGAGGAAGAGGAATCGACACCGGAGGTATCGCCGGCGATTGACCGAACCGCGCCCGCCGCGTTTGCGTACGCAAACTGAAGCGCGTTCGCGAAAAAGTCAACCGCGGTTCGCGCGCCGTAGTCGCCCCCCGACCGCGCGCCTCGGCCGGTTAATCCGAAGACCGACCCGTCAGGCTGGGTCACCGCGTCGACCCTGGCGTCGTGTACCTCGATCGCGCGAGTTAAGTAACCAACGGCTTCGTCCCACCGCCCGAGCTCTGCCAGGGAAACCGAAAGCGCCTCCGCGGCGCTCGCCACGGCGCCGCCGTGCGCGTTCGCCGCCGCGGCGCCGACGAACCCTTTTTGTTTTGTTCTTTTTGCAAACGACCCCAACGTGTCTTGTTTTTCCAACTCACAAGACTCCCACACCCCCGCCACCGCCGCTGCGTGTTCCCTGGCCTCCAGAACGCGTCGTCTGAAGGCTTCCGCTTTCAAGTGATCCCCCATCAGCTCGCCGAACGTCTGCGCTGCCCTTTCCATTCGTCGCAGCGCAATTGCCGTTTCCCCCTGCCCCGCCGCGTCCAACACCCGCAACGATTCCTCCAGCAAAACCACCGACTCTTGATAAAAACCGCCCGCCCTTTTTGCCTCGGCCATGTGGAACAGCGTGGTGGCGTAATCGGGGTGGTGCACCCCCAGCGCCTTGGCTTTCTTCGCCGCGGCGGTTTTGTACGCCGCGAAAGCGCCGGCGTAGTCGCCCCTTTCTAACTTACACCCGGCTAGGTTGTGAAGCGCCGCGCCAGCTGCGGGGTGCGACTGGCCGTAGTGCTTCTCCAGCGCGTCCGCGGCTTCAGCAAACAACGCCTCCGCCTCGTCCCACCGTTTCTGTAACCGGTACAGCTCCGCCAGGTTGTTCCGCGCCGCGGCGACGTGCGGGTCGCCACCGCCGAATCCGGCAACCGCCTCCGCCAACGCGCGCCGCAGGTAGATCCCCGCCGCCTCCAGGTCGCCCCGGGCACTCAAATCCCTAGCAACGTCCGTGTACACCCGCCACTGCGCGGTGTTTTTATTGGACGACGTGGCCGGGTAGTTCGCCGCGATTGGGACGTCGAGACGAGGCTCGGGTGGCGGCGACGCAGTCGACGACGAAGACGATGACGATGGCTCGGAAAAAACACGACCAAAATCGTCCCTCCGCACCCACGGCATCGTCCCGAACACGGTCGCGGTCGCCGCCACAGAGACCCGGAGCAGGCCGGACACGCGCGCGCGCGACATGCCACCACGATCGCCTCCTCGGGATGCGCGCCCTGGAGTGGAGGGACACGCGAGGACGATGGAACGTGACGTCATCAGTAAGTTTCCAGCAGTTTTTTTGTCACTCTTTTTGTCAAAATAAAACTGCGCCTCGGACGTGACGAGAAGCGCAGCCGGAGTGGAGGCCGGGTTCTTGTTTTAAAGGAAATCCCCTCGTGTTTTCGTCGCGCGCAAAAAGGATGCGGCCTTTCGAGCGTCGTAGGTAGGTTATGGTACGGTCTCGGTTTGAACGCGCCGCCCCCAAGGCGTGGCCAAAAGCAGGCGAAGGACTCGAGACACGCCACTGTGTTGCCGACCCCCTTGGTGCGGTGCCATGACCGACTGGCCCCCGCGTTCCGCGTATGACCCGCCGTCGGCGCCGCGCGACACCTCCGAGCCTCGAAGGTCGTTCATGCGTGCGACGCGCGTCGTGCCCGACCGCGCCGCGGCCCCCGTCCCGCTCGACTTGCGCGACTTCCCCAGCGCGTTCGGGGAACTCAAAACTCTGCTCCTCGAGGTGGAGACGCAGTTCCGGTGGGACAGCCAGCAAACGACGTGGGAGGCGTGCGCGGAGCACTGGCGGCGACGCGTGCGGGAGTTCGACCCGGGTGATGCGGACCTGGCGTGGCGCTTGTCACGCGCGCTTCTCGGTGCGTCGACCACCCGTGGCCAAAAACCTCGGCCGGTCCCGTGCTTTTTACCGCCTTTGGCCAAAAGCTTTAAAAAAAACCTTTTTTTTTTAGAAGCATCAAAACTTTTTTCGCTGACCAACTTTCACCCCGCGCGTCTCATCCTTCCCAGATTTCGAAGCCTCCTTAAAGATCGACGCGCAACGGGCGACTTGGATCGACGTCAGCAGGAACGACTGGACCGCGGGTGTGCGGTCGTTGCGCGACCAGTGGCCGATTCCCGACCCGGCAACCGCGCTGCGCCACTCCGCGCGGTACCTCGACGAACTCATTGGCAGCGTGGTTCCCGAAGCGATGAAACCTCTTTCCGAGGGGGGATGGAGTGGCAGCGAGTTCGAGCTGTGGCACGCGCGTCTGCGACGCGTGCGCGTGTGCGTCCCTGAAGAACCGTTGGTGTTTCGTTCTGAATCGCAATCGCAATTGCAACCGCAACAGGTACGCAACGTGACGCGACGCGAGTGGAACGCGTCCGAGACGCGGAGCAGTTTGCTGAACAGCGAGTTGAACCTGCGCCGGTTGCGGCAGGACGAGAACTACCAGAACTTGGTGGAGCACTACCGCAGGGGGATACGTTCTGGTGTCGTGGCTGATGTTGATTGGGAAGCGGAGCGGCAACGCCCGGACGCAACACGGGACGCGCTGATTCAAGCCGCGGTGAGCACGATGGTCACCCAGGTGCGGCCTTGGGGCTTTCACCAAATCCCGGACGACTGTTTTATCTCTCAGCTGGTGACTGTTTGTCCATACATCGCCCAACACGGGACTGACACTTCTTTTTTGACACTCACAGGACGCGAACGAGCGCCGAACCGAAGCGCCGCTACCGCCGGCGCCGCGGACGCGAGTCCCGACGCACATCGAAGAAGCCGCCAACGTACGGCTCGTGGGAAGCGATCCGGTACCTGTTGCGTTTGATTTCGGTAACAGCAGACCAGTCGTTCCTGGTGCGCCTCTTCCCAGCCGTTTGCTTTTCAGCGTACCGCCGGCCGTTCCCGTCGACGCGGACGATTGGGAAAACGACCTCGAACGCGAGACCGCAATAAGTCCGGGCGCCTTTGCGCGCGAGGAGGTACCGGATTCGGATTCCGACACCAGCTCGCATCCGGACGAGTCCCCGGAAGCCGTCGAGGCCGCGCACGCGTGGCAGCGCTCGCTGCGAAGACACAGCGTTGAGAGGGACCGACCGGCGCCGGGTGGTGGGCACGCCGCTCGTCAGGTGCTCGTTTCGCAGCTCCCGGGGATCACGGGCTTGACGCGTGAGTTTTCTCGAACCTGCATGGTCCCGCCGGCGGATGCGCGCCTTCCCTCGACGACGACGTCAGAAATGACGCACCTTCCGAGCAGCGACGCGTACGTCCTCCCCGGATCCCCAAACACCGCGTACGCCACTCCTGACACCTCACCGCCGGGAGACTCGGGAGACGGCCAGGGAGACTCCCAACACGCGCACGCGCTCACCGCGGTGACCCAGCGCGCCGAGCGCCTGCATGATTTGCTGGAGTTGAGGGAGCATCAAATAACAGAGTTCGATCAGCGACTTGATCAAGCCACACAGGCCACGGAGGAGGCTACGGACGCAGTGACGTGTCAGATTTGCTTCGGCGCGAAGCGGGACGCGCTCGTCATGCCGTGCTGCCATTTGCTTTATTGCCACCGCTGCGTCACGCGCGCCACCGCGGTGGCGGAGAACCGAGGCCAGCCCGTGCGGTGCCCGTGCTGCAGAGGGCCTATCTCGGGGGTACTGAGGTGCAGGCTCAACGCGTGAGGATAAGTTTGCTTGGTAGCGTTGCGTGTTGTGTAATATTTGCTTTGTCCCTTCTAAACTACCTAAGGTTAATAACATCTTTTGAACAAATGCTCGTCACTCATTTTCCAGCCGGACACTCGCGCACCGGTGTTTCAACTTCCCGTGGGGGCACCCGACACACCCCACGCAGTTGCGTTTCAACTTGCCGTGAGGGCAGGGGTTGCACTCCGCGCAGTTGTATTTCACCTTGCCGTGAGGGCAAGGGGTGCACTCCGCGCAGTTTTTTTTCACCTTGCCGTGAGGGCAGGGGTTGCACTCCGCGCAGTCGGGTTTCCGCTTGCCGTGGGGGCAGGGGTTGCACTCCGCGCAGTTGTATTTCACCTTGCCGTGGGGGCAAGGGGTGCACTCCGCGCACAGGCGTTTCCGCTTGCCGTGGGGGCAGGGGTTGCACATCGCGCAGTCAGGTTTCCGCTTGCCGTGAGGGCAGGGGTTGCAGTCCGCGCAGTTGCCTTTCACCTTGCCGTGAGGACACGGGTTGCACCGCGCAGTTGCCTTTTACCTTGCCGTGCGAGCACCGCTTTTTGTCCATGGCGCGAGACAGACGCCACTTTTTCGGAGACTCCGCGCGACCTCTCACGTCACCGCCAGTGCGCTCCACACGTTTGGCAAGGGCCCGAATTTTTGGTACAGGGAGCTCGCGTCGAGGGCGGGGGATGACGCCGCGAGCGCGTCGGGAATGGCGCCGGCCAGAAGCGAAAGCGACCAAATGATTCTCACCATGGAGGGTCAAAAAAGTTTGACAAAATCCGGATAAATATTTCTTCACCAAACTGTCAGACTGTCGCGTCACTTTCTCTTTGCGTCCCGTCTGACGCGTCCGATGGCTCCCGAGTCTTCGTCGTCCGTACCTCCCGCGATGGGGTCGGACGCACCACCACCCGACGTGCACAAGATGGACATGTCCCACACGCAAAGGCTGGCTGAAGCCTTTCGGTTGCGGGAAGCGGGCAACGCGGCGTTTCGAGGTGGTGACTTTGTTGCGGCGGAAGCGGCGTACCAAACCGGCTCCGGCCTGTTCACGTACATGCACGCGGAGTCACCGCTTGATTCAACTTACGCCACGCAGAACGACGAGTCCATCAACGCCGCGGTGCCGCTGTACAACAACCTGGCGCTGTGTTTACACCGGCGTGAGGCGTGGCGTGAGTGCGCGGACGCGTGTACAGAGGCGCTGGACCTTTTACCGGACGACCGCAAGGCGCGGGTACGCCGGGGCTTGAGCCGGGTGCAGCTGGAGTTGTGGGAAGAGGCTGAGGTTGATTTCAAGCGCGCGCTCGTGTTGGACCCGGGGTCACACGAAACGCGCGTTGTCGTGCAAAACGCGCGAGCCGCGATCGCGAACGCGCGGCGAGCGCAAAACAAAAAAGACGCGCTCGCCCTGGCTGGGTGCTTCGACAAACTCAACGCGCCGCGCGCCGCCGACGCCGACGAACTCAATCCGGACATGGACGGCGTGGACGGAGGCGTGGGCGGTGTAACGCGAGCTGGTTTGTACGACGCCTCGGACGTCGCCGCGCCCAACGAAGCGTTCCCGCACGCAGGCAGACGCGCAGAAACCCCGGCGCGAATCGATTGCGTGGAGGATGAGCTTTTGGAAATCGAAGAAGACGAGGCGGATGAGAAAATGCTCGCGAGGCAACACGCGTACAACGCCTGTATCGCTCGCAACAGAGCGGAAGGACAACGGTGATACTACTAAGAGCGATTAGTCTGCAGTATAAGTACCAGGTGACACTACTAAGAGCGATTAGTCGTGCAGTCTAAGTACCGGGTGATACTACTAAGTGATAGAGCGATTAGTCATGCAGTCTAATACGTGATACCACTACGTGATAACGCGATTAGGCATGCAGTCTAAGCAGTCTAAATACAAGACATCTCCCTTTACCTTTTCTTCGCCCGCACGCTTTTCCCCGGCCTCGCGTTTGATTTCGGAATCGGCGCTTTCCCCTTTCCTTTCCCGTCCTTCCCGGCGGGCTTCCCTCCTTTCGGTTTCCCTTTCCCATCCTTTCCGCCGGCGCTTTTCCCGGCACTCGCGCGTCCCACGGAGTGCCCGCCCCCAGTCTCATCCCCCCCCCCTTCCCGTTTTTCCTTCTGCTCCGCTTTCCGCCGTTTATCCCGCTTTTCCTTCGCGATGTCGTTGATTCCGCCCACGTTGTATTTTTTGTCGAAGTGCTTGTCGAAGGTACTTTTGGTTTCATCCGCTTTCGATTTATCCCTCTTCCGCTTCTTCCGACCAGCGAGCTCCTCCGCCAACGCCAACTTCTCGGTTTTTTCCTTCTCCTTACGACGCACGTTCTGTTCCTGCTCTTCCTTTCTGCTTTTCCGAAGCGCGTCGGAATCCACTTTCTTTTGCTCAAGCGCCACGACTTCGTCTTCGGTTTTCTGGACGTACGCGTGGTACAGCACCCGCCCTTCGCACATCCCCTCTTCCACTTTCGTTAACTCCAACTCCATCCGGGGGCCGATTTCCTGAAGAATCACCCGCGACCGGCTCTCCGCTTTCGCAACGCGGTTGTAGTCTTGGGTTAAGTCCACCCTAGCGGCGACGGCGTCTTCGCCTTCGCTGTCGCTCGCGTCGCTGGCGTCGCCGGCGCGTTCGAAAAACTCGCTCACGTCGGTAAGGGCGCCTAAATCGGGCGCCTGTCGCGTGGTGAGTAGCTTCCTTAACGACCGGTTCGCCCCCGTAGGCGCGGCGCTGATTGAGTAGTGCCTGAACTGGAAACGGTTCGTGGTTTTGTCGTAATCAATCAAAACCGCCCTTTGGCACGTGCTTAGCTTCACTTTCTTCACGTTGATGGGCGGGAACAGATTCTGGAACGTAATAGTCGCCAGCTTCTGGTGCGGCGCGTCCCCGAAGTTGTTAAGCACCACCAGCGGTGGGGAGCGGAACGCGGAGGGGGGTGAGCGGGGGTTCTTCTGTGAACTCTGCACCTCCCGTGCCAGCGTGTACTTGTGCACCCGGAAGCTCAAGGTCGGGCCGCGCGGCGCGCGGCAGATCTTGACATACTTGCTCCTGTCGGTGGCGCTCAGGATCAGGAAATGCGAGATCCCCAACGGACCCGCGACCTGCACGAAATCCTTCAGCTTGTTCGTTTTGCTTTCCTTCAAGTTCACCGCGGTGTGAGGTTCCATCACCTTCCGTACGTCTTCGGTTAAATCGGACACCAAGTCGCAAAGCTTACCGCGCTTCATCACGAACGACTTTGGCACGTCGTTCTTCGTCTCACCAGGTTTCGCCGTAGCCTCGACGTGCGTGCGGTGCTTCGTACGGCGGGTCTTCGCCATGGCGAGAGGTGGGGTGTGTGTGGGGTCGCGCTTCGCAAACCGCGGTGTGTGCGAAGGTGCGCCGCCGTCTGCCGCGTCAACACGAACGCGGTGGCTCGCCAACTGCTGCGCGCAATGTGTCGGCGGTGGTTCTTTTCGGCGGCGGAAGGGCGGACCAGCGCGCGGCGCGTCGCGGTTATTGTCGGCGCAACTCATCCGGATTCCCAACGGTTCAGTGGATACACCTCCGCGCGCCACCGCCCTTCACACCCGAACAGGGCCCTCCCCGCGGCTTTTGCGTCGCGTCGATTCCCTTCCCGAGGGTCTTTTTCGTGCTATCATGGTGTTCAGTGGCGAGCAGATGTCCGCGCTTGCGCCACACCGGGGTCGAAGAACGGCGGTTCCAAGAAGGGTGGATGCGATTGCGTTCGCGCGCGGTGTCTCCGCGCGTGCCCCGGCCCCGGTTGATACCCCGACCACGGTGTTCCTTTCCCGCAGCGCAAACAAGTTCGCCTCTGTGACCAGCTCGTTGGTGCACCGCAATCAAAACGTCGTCGTGACCGGGGTCGCGGCGAGCGCCGCGTCTTCCAAAACCAAAACGACCACCGAAAAGAAAGACGATGCCGAAGATAAGCTCACCATAAAACGATTGATGGAACGCCGGCCGATCGCAGTCGTGACGCACGTGTTGGGTACAGGTAAGGAAGGGCCTTTCCCACCCATCACGTTAAGAGATGACTGATTGCCCATACGAGACTGACACTTTCTTGTTATCGTATCAGGTCTGGCGCTTTTCCTTGCCGGAGGCACCGCTGGCGCGCTCGCGAAGACCTGCACCGCTCCCCTGGACCGGCTAAAAATAATCATGCAGATCTCCGGCGCGAACCAACAGAGCGCCGCGGCGCAAGCCGCCGCGAAGGGCGGGCTGGTTCCCGCGTTCATCGCTATTGGTAAAAGCGAGGGCATAAAAGGCTACTGGAAAGGAAACGTCCCGCAAGTCATTCGCATTTTGCCGTACAGCACCGCGATGTTGAACTCGTACGAGTTCTACAAACTGCAGCTCACGAACAAAGAAACGGGGAAGCTGAGCGTTCCCGGGCGGCTCGCATCCGGCGCAGCGGCGGCGTGCACCGCCACGTTGGTCACCTACCCGCTCGACATCATCCGTTTAAGGCTGTCAATCGACCCGAACATGAAGACCATGACCCAGGTCGTCAAGGCCATTATCAGGGATGAAGGCCCCAAGGCTTTTTTCAAAGGCCTGCCCGCGACGTGTCTGTCAATATCGCCGTACAGCGCCCTCAACTTTTGCGCCTTCGACATGTTCAAAAAGTTCGTCCCGGAAGGCGCGCAAGGCATCGCGTACGCGTCTTTCGGGGCGACGCTGTTGGCGTCCGGGACGTGTTACCCGCTTGATACGATCCGACGGCAGATGCAGCTGAAGAGCAGCACCTACACCGGCGTGATCGACGCGGGCGTATCGATCATCGCAAGAGACGGCGTTTCCGGCATGTTTAAAGGGTTCCTGCCGAACATCGTGAAAAACGCGCCGAACAAGTCCATCCAGCTCACCATGTTCGACCTCCTGAAACGCAAAATCGCGGAGTCCGAGAAGGCGCTCCTCGAGGAGAAGGAGATCCTGAAAAAGGAAACCAAGGGGGGGAAGAAAAAGAAGTAAATGAGGAGAGGCGAGCAGGGGAGAGTATCACGAGCAGTATTAAGTGTGTCTGAGAGTAGAAGTACATTAATTGTGCCCACGGACTGCCAGTGCGCGGTCGGGAAGAGTACTCGAGTGGTACGAGGATGGCGAAGCGGAGTTTGTCGTCCGGAGGGAGGGAATCGGTTGGTTCGAGTGTTGGAGTGATGCTACGTCGGTGCCCTAAAAGGTGAACGTGTTGATAAAACGTTTGAGTTGTAATCGATACAACCACGTTATTACAACTACAGGTGGCACCGCTTCTTTCGGTCTCCAGGTAGCGATTACATCATTCTTTCGTCTCGCATTTCCCGTATTCAAACAACCCGCAATCGCCGCCCCAGGGGAAGATCTTGTTCCTGATTCTGAGATAGGAATACGCAGGTTGTTCCTCCGAGTGCCCGTGCTCCGCGTTGGAAAGCGTGTACACCCCGAAACCGACGCAGGCGGGGACGGCGAGGAAGGTGACGGCGCGCCATTTGTTCATCTCGGCTGGGGGTGGAAAAAGGAAAAGGGGTCAGTCTGTCTGTCTGTCAGGCGGTCACGGGTGCGAAATAGTGTTTCAGTCTCGCGAGGTTGTTAGGCCCGCCCGCGCGTGCGTAATCGATGTCGCCCCACACCACACGGCCGTTTCACATCGGGAGTGTTGTGCGACGTGTCGCGGTTTGCGATCGCCAAGGGTACGGGAACGGCGACGGCGCCGACGCGTCCCCCGAACGACGCGGTCGAGATCCGCGGCCACGCGGCCCCGCGGTGGAAGCACGCATTTTGCCCTAAAAATATCAATTTCCCCTCGTCCACACGAAGATGGGGGGGGACGCACCGATCTCCTCCTCAACGCCGCCGCCGGACATGCGGCGGCGAGACACCCGTGTGGGGGCCTTCGCCGCCCGGCGAGCCAGGGTCAGGAGCGCGGTGCGAGCGGACATCGTGCCGACGCGAGGGATGCAAATGTGAGCCTTGCCCGTTGTGGGGAGTGGTTGGCAAATCCGGCGAGCGGATTTTGATTGTTTTTTTTTTTCAAAGTTTGACGGTCAGACTTCAGCCTTCTAGTAGACCTGGTTGCGAGAACGAAGGAGAAAGAACTGATATAAGTAACCCACACAAACAGAGAAAACGCATCGCGACGACTAATCACGCCCCTCCTGTTTTAGACTCGAGTTGCGCGAGAAGCGCTTTTTTTTTCGCCGCGAGAAGCGCGGCGAGGTCGAGCGGCGGCTCCGGTTCGCGCGGCGCTTCTTCTGTTTTTTTCTCCCCGATTTCTTTTTCCGCAGACTCGCTCGCCGTCTTGGCGCGCTTCGCCGGGCGCGGCGCGTCGTCCTTTTCGTCCGTTTCGTCGTCCTTTTCGTCTTCTTTCGTCGCCTTTGTCGTCTCTTCTTGTTCTTCTGGTGTAGCAACGTCGCCTTCGCCTCGTTTCACTTCGATTCTCACCACGTGGTCCCCCCGTTTACTGTCGCTGCCGGGCAAAGGCAGGCCTTTTCCGCCAAGCGTTTTGGTTTCGCCCGTTTGCACTGCCGCGTCCAGAAAAACCGTCTCCGTCCCGCCGATAGTCTCGACGTCGAAGAACCCGCCTGTTTCCGCTTCCGTCTTGGTAAGCGTCAGCGTGCTTTTAATAGTAACTCCTTCTCGTTGGAACAGCTTAGACGGCATGATCCGGATCCGCGCGTGTTGTTTCTTGCCCGTCACCCGCACGCGCGCGCCGTCCGCGACGCCGGCGGGTATTGAAACTCGGCCTTGGAAAAAATCCTCCACGATCCCAAAGCTCTTGCACGCGTCGCAGTTCGTGGGCGCGCCGAACCCGCGCCCAGCACATGCGCCGCATTCCTTGTTTGTGTCTTCATTCCTTCTTCGCCCGCCGCACACCACACAGGACTCGCACCGCAGCCCCACCCCCGCGCAAAGACCGCACTTCACGAGCGCGAGCACCATCGCCAGTTTCGTCGCCCCGGTAAGCGCCTCCTTCAGCGTGACGTTCACAAGCACGTCGTCTATCTCCGCGCCGTTGAGCTTGCACCGCTTGTCGTACTCGCGGCGATTCACGTCGTCGCTCAGGACCTCGTACGCGGTGACTATTTTGTGGAACAGGGTCTCCGCGGCTGGCCGCAACGCGGGGTCCCGCACTTTGTCGGGGTGGCACGTGAGCACCAACTTGCGGTACGCCTTGCGCACGGCCTCACCAGACACGGTGGGGTCCACGCCGAGGGTCAAGTACAGGCTCTCGCCATCCGCGCCCGCGGTGGCCATCGTGACGACGAAAAACCTCCCGAGTCGCACGGCCCCCGACGCGCCGCCAAGCACTGGCGTCGCGGACGACGAAGACGAGATTGGAACCATCCGTCGGACGAGCCGAGTTTTTTTCAACGACTTTCGCGAGATGGCCTTTTCAGTCTTATCCGCGACCCCACTTCCGGCCGCGATGGGGGTCGCCCCGCCCCTTCCCCCCCCGTTCCCGATCGACGTCGAGCGGTTCATCGCGGAGCTGGCAGAGCCATCGACCGCGGCTCACGCATGCGCCGCGTTCGCCACGCTCGCCACCAAGGCGCAGGTCCCGGGATCTTTTCGCGGTGCGATTCCGGCGGTGCTGGGGCTGGTGGCCAGGGAGCAAACTGTCTCTTCTTTCCCGGAAACCAAGGAAAGCGCCCTGGCCGTGCTCGTCGCGCTTTTGGCGTGCGTTCCAGGTGCCGCGGAGGACGCCATTAAGGGAAAGGTGATAGACGTGGTGCTCGCGGCCGCGCAAAAAGCGGAAGGCGGGCTGGACTTGAACACTATGGAAAGTTTTCGGATATTAGCCACAGTGGACGCGGCGGCGTGCGCGTTGGTGGAGGACGGGGACGCGATGGACAACCTTATCAGATTCGTGACGGACCGGTGCGTTGGTTCCAGTGTGGTGTTAGGTAACAACGGAAACGTCCAAGAAATTGTCGCGGAGTCGGCGCTGGATTTGCTCTGCGGGCTCGCCGCGAAACGGTCGGACGGCGGACTTTGTCGAGACGCGGTTGTTACGCGAAACGGCGTCGCCGCGCTCGGCAGGGCTTTGGTGTTCGCGAGGAACGACGAAATCGCGGTCCGGGCGATCCTAGGGCTAGTGATGACCACGGCGAACGAGCAGCAAAGAAACGAGCTCGTCGCGGTGCCGGGCGCGGTGGCGGCGCTGACGCGAGCCACACGGTCGCCGGACGGTGACGTGAAGGGGGGCGCCAAGATTTTACTGAAAGCGCTTGGCGGGGACGAAGCCCTGCGGCCCGCGATCGCGGCGGCGCTGCGTGAGACCATGGCATCCGGGGCTGCGGCGGATCTAGATCTAGCGTGAGGGGTAGGGATGAGGGTGTACAAGGTTAATAAGTTTGCGTACTGTCTCGTCTTCCGCGTCAAACAAAAAAGTCTCTAAACAAGGGTGCACTGTCTCGTGTCTTTCACATCAAACAAACAATCTCTTCTTGTCTCTCTTCTTGTCGCAAGTTTCTCTCTGCAAATCTCACTACGCGGTCGCCCCGGCCTCCTTCATCATTTTCTCGATTGGGTCGGTGAATTGCTTTAAGAGAAACACGGCTAGCTTTGAAGCGCCTCTTGGAGTAGCCGTACCGCCTCGTGGTCGGCTTTGTCCATTCAGTGCTGGAGTTCAAGCGCGGTGGCGTCCACCTCCCTTTCAACCACCGCTTTGATCATCGCAGGGTGCCCGACATCCAACGCACGTTCCATGTCATACACCGAGATCGTAACCCCCGCATCGCAAAGCGCGTGTACCGTGGCGACGTAGTCGTCGCACGGCGGCATGTTTTTCCGCCACGCCTTTGCTTCGTAGTTGAAATTTAAAATCTCATCGGGGCTTTTACTGGAGAAGAACGTTTGAACCCCCGTGCTCGACATAAATGTCGCGTTACCCCGGCCAGGCATGCGCAAATACACGTCGTCGGGCACGATGATGCCCTCGGGTGCGCCGCACCGGGCGACGAATTCACGGATAAGACCAGAAGACATGCTACCGTCTCCGTTATCTTTGCTGTCGAAAACGCCGGTGTCCACGCGGAGGCCGTTTTCAAGCATTATACGCACGACGTCGACGTTTCCTTGCTTCGCGGCGACCATGATGGGGTGCATCAAACCAGGTTCAAATTCGAAATCGTCGGGGGAAATGGCTCGAGTGATGGCGCGCACACGAGCTTTGGGGCTCCCTAGGCTCCATCGTTTGCTTACCAGCGCGGCGCATCCGACGTCTTGTGCGGCTTCGAAGTGCGCGTAAATCGTCTCGAGGACGTGGACTGGAAGGTTTCCCCAGCCAGATTCGTGGTCATCCAGGCGTAGCCCACCATGCACGTCAGGCACGATTTGCTTGAACGGGTCCTTCCTGAGCTGGCTCAGGCTGCCTGGCAACGTCATCATCTGGAGGACGCACGTGGGTGGATTTGGTTTTTGACGAGCGTCCCGAGAGTGGACGGCGTCGCATCGGGCCGGATACGTAGCGCAATGAGTAAGTCGTCCCCCGGCCTGACGAAGGACACGGCATTGGTGCGAAAATGCTTGAAGCGCGCCCACAGGAAGTCTGTCAGGTTGGTGGTACGCGTCACCTTGAAGTCCATGGCTTTTTTGCCCGGATCCGGGTGCTGGACGCGAAGAGCCACGCGATCTACCTCTGGGACGTCGTCCCACGACCCGAGAGGGTCGCGCGCGGATTGGTTGGGCGACATACTGGGAGAATCGACACGTACCGGGAAAACAGGCACGTGTTGCGCCGACGACGCGTCCAGGGTTCTCGTGCCGCGGACGTCCGGCGTCAGCCTCTTTCTCAGATGAACGTTGTTGTTGTATAGGGAAGACGAAGAGTCGGTCCGTCCGAGGATTTGGCTTTTTGAAAAGGGCGCGCCACTAGTATCCGCGCCGTCTACACTTCTAATCTACACGCGCGCGGCCGTTTCAACCGCCGTCGCGATCGCGGCGTACTCCGCCGCCGCGTCGGTTTCGCTCCACTCGTGTTTCCAATCGAGTTCGTCGAACGGAGGTTCGTTTCGATTGGTACACGAAAAAGAAAAAGCGCCGCCCTTCCCGATCTCCGGGAAATAAAACGACTCGTCCACCTCCGCGCGCGTCGCGAAGAAGGCGTAAAGCCGAGCGTCCTCCTCGGAAACGAGTAGGGACGAACATTCGTCGCAAACGTGTGAGATTAGTCGAGCACATTGTGTTCGCTCCAGGGTCGATCCGGGCGGCGGAGCGAATCCTCGCCGAGACGAGTTGTTTTCCAAACGCACGGGCGTCGCTTTGAGTCGCGACGCGGTGACGGTTGCCAGAGAAACCAGTTTTGACGTTTCGCCGTTTTCGTCAACGCCATTTTCGTCGTCACCGCCGTGGTTGTCCCTGAACTCCGCACCGCGAAGCAGGGTCCAGTTCAGCGTGGACAGGTCAACACGCGGTTCTGTTTTCTTGCGTCCCTCCGAAAATAGTGTATCTGTCTCGGCCACGCGCGCGCCAACCGCCTTCGTCGCCGGGTGCGCGCCGATCCACAAGTCGATACCCGTCTGTTTGTCTTGGTCCGTGTACGCGTTGCTGTGCCACCGTTTCACGGAGGTCAGCACCTTATTTGAGGTCGTGGCCGCCGATTCGCGTACGCGTCTGGCGAACTCCCAGCCGCCGCCGTCGGCCACCGACCCGGCCCCGGACGCGTCGTTTCCTTTTAGTAACTCGGCGTGCGCTTCGCTCCCGCCGTACTGCATCGCGAGCGAGTCCCCCATCGCGCGGTACATCTCCAGTGTAATTCCCGCCAGAGACCCGTCCATGGGAAGCGCTTTGTCGTCCGAAATACCAAGCGCTTCTAGCTGCGCCCCCATCGCGGCCAAACCCCAGACGAACTGTGCAACGTTCGTCCGGTCCAAGCAGTCCACGCAGTGAGTGCGAAGCGCGCCGCGTTGAGAAATGACCCCGATCTGCGTTCGAACGTCGTCATCGGAAGTGACCCAAGGCGGCGAGCCGAAGGTCACCGACCAAGGAGACGCGTAATCGCGCGAAGTGTCAGAGGACACAAAACCAGTCACGCGCTCGCACCCGGCGTCGCGCCACGCGGCGGCGGCGCGCGCGGTGGGTCCGCCCCTCGCGTCGCGCGAGGGGCGGCGCGCGGCGGCCGCTTCGAGCGCGACCCGAGGGCCCACCGCGAACACACCCACGAGCTCCAACGCCCCAGCGGCGACGCGTGCTAGGCGCGTCAACCCAATTTGCGTGGAAGACTCCAGAGGCTGTGATTGTACAAGAAATTTATCAGTATTGTATGGGCAACCAGTGCTGGAATTTGGGAAAGGCCCAATACGTACCTCGGTGTCGCGCACTCCGGGCGTCGTCGCGTCGGGCGTCGCATCCGTTTCAGTTTCTAAAGCGCGCGCCGCCGCTCGCGTCTCACCTAGACCACCATTTGCCGAGTTACTCGCGTTTTGGACCCGCGCGCCGCGTCGCATGTGCTTCGCGAAGTCCCAGTGCACGCACGCGACTCTTTCGCGTCCAGCCCCGGCACGTACCTGGTTGATCGTCTCAAGCGCGTCGTGAAGCGCGTCTCGAAGAACCTCCTCCCTTCGCCGCCGCTCGTTCGAGCGCACCAAACTCAGCATCATAACAGGCGCGCCGTACCGGCGCTCCACTAAGTCTAAATGTTTCGCAGTCGCGGCGTGATTTGGGTCGTCCGCGCGGCCGTTTCCTAAAACGATCTCAGGTCGCGCCTCTAAAACGGAAGCTTCTTGCGACCAAAACACCGGAATCGACCCGCGCATCTGCACGGCGCTCGCGACGCGCGGCGGCGGTGTGTTTTTTTTGTCGCCCCTCACTCCTCCACGGTCATCCACCGCTTCTACCACTACGTCTAATATTTGCTCCGTCTCCACTTCGTTCGCCACCCTGCCGCTTGCGTTAACCCCCCGGCGCCGGTACCGGGTTCCGGCAAAGTGCCGTGAGCGCCGCGCCAGGAGCACGACGTCCAACGCCGTGCCTAACAGCGACACCCTGCGCATCTCGAAAAAGCCGTGCACCAGCGGGGTTACCCACCTCGCCGTTGCGGTTTCCCCGATCGCCACCCGTAAAGGGCGCGACAAGTGAGAGTTCCACACGAACGCACTGTCAAAATCCACCCTCGCCAAAGCCTCCGCGTCGGAGTCAAGCGCGTTGCTCTGTAACGTCGCGCATACGCCGTAGGTGTGGCTGTAGAAACACCCGCGCGAGGAGTCGTTTGTGGTGAGCAGTCGTTTCAGTTTCTTCTCCGCAGCGCTGGCAGGTGCGTGAGGGTTTGCAGACGTGGACTGGTGCTTGTTCGTGTTACCAGAGCTCGAGTTGGACGACGTCGGACCGCTCTTGCCAGATTCTGCAATTCGCAAAAGCTCCGTGGCGCGCACGCCGAACACATGGTGGCCCCGAATCTGGCCGACGAGCTCGCGTTCGGTGACGAAGCACAGGTAATGGCCGTCCAGAATACGCAACGTCCCTACCACTGCTACGCCGCGTGCTACCAAGCGCATGCCCCCCACCCCCGCGTTTCCCGCGGAAATGGAGGCGAGAACCCTGGCGCACTGAGACTCGTCGTACGTCGTCGGGTCCTCGGACGCATCCAGGGAGTTGTCATCGTTGACAACACGCGACACGTTTAAAATTCGCCACCTACTTTTGTCCCTGGTGCCCGCCACGACGTAGTGCCGGCTAAACGTGGCGTACACAAGCACGGTGGAGAAAACGGGCGGGTCGAGCATCGCGCGTACCCGCCTCGTCGCCCATCGCACTGATGAAGGTCTGAAGCGTTTTTGCGAAATCGTAGCTTTCGTTCGTTGGCGAAAACGAAATCGATTTAAATCGCGTCGCCCCGTCGCCAGGTTGCCACAGCCTCCGCGCGCCTCCGTGGCCGTTCTGTTTCCCAACAGAAGCGATTGGCGTCATGACGTCGCGCGACGAGGACGACGAGCGCGAGGATGGCGAGACAGCACCCGGCCCCGCCCCGAACACGGCTTTCCCCGAGGGCGGCATCGACGCAAGAACCACCGAAGCCGGCGGCGAGGTGTCCATGTCCCTTGAGGAAACGAACCGCGTGAGGGAACAGCTCGGGTTGAAGCCCTTACGCACGGGCGAGAGTGACGAAACAAAGCGCCGGCGCGAAGCAGAGACGCAGGCGCACGCGCAACGACGGGATGAGCAGAAGAGCAAGGAGACTGCCGAGATCGCGGCACGAATCGCCGCCGCCAAGGAGACGCGAATGATGAATGCGCGAAACGCGAGCACGAAACAGCTGGGCGAGGACGAGGGCGACGATTTGACATCGTGGATTAGTAAAAGCCGAACCGAGGAGAAGAAGAGGTTGGAGGAGCAGAAGCGGAAAGCGCTCGAGCTGGCGAAGAAGCTCGCGGAACAGGACGAGGATGACGAGGAATCCGAAGGCGACGAGAATATTTTTAAGTCAGACGCGTACACTTCCAAGGAGCTCGCGGGCCTCACCGTGCGGCACGGCGCGGATGACGTCGGTGAGGGGGAAACCATGATCCTCACGTTGCGAGACTCGCACATTCTGGATGACACGAGGACGGGGGTGAACGACGACGGGGATGAGCTGGAGAACGTTTTGCTCGCGGAGGAGACGCGGCGGAAGCGCGCGCGCACGGCGGCGACGAAACAAACGGACGACTCGCCCTTCGCCGAGGAGAACGATTTATCGTTACCCTCGAAAGCCATGCTCGGCAAGTACGACGAGAAGCAAGAAACTGTTTTGACCTTGAACCATGTCGGAATAATCTCCGTTGACGAGGAACAGAAAAAGGAGCTGATTAAAAGAAAACTCGCCGCTACGCTCGGCGGCGTCGCCGCGGACGCCGTGGAGCAAAGCGCGAGCGTGACTAAAAAAACCCTCGCCGAGTTCATGACCAAAGCGGAAGTCCTCGAGAAGGAAGCGTCATCCGTTGCGTTCAACAAGCCGAAAAAGCGACGCAAGAAAATACGCGAGAAGAAAATAGACCTCGACGAGCTCGAGGCGGACGCGCCTGAGATGAACGAGCTGGGTTCGCGGAAACAACGCGCGGAGGAGGGCAGTTCGGTGGACGCGGCGCTCGCGACGGAGCGGTGGAAAAAGGACGCGCAGTTCGCGGCGGCGAAGATAAAGGCCAAGAAGGCGACGGATCAGAAAATCCTAGCCGAGATGGCGGGCGATGTCGGTCAAGACGAGGACGATTTCGAGCTGGAGCGCGCGCTGGCGCGGTCGCGAAGGCAAGTCGCCAAGGCCGCCAACGGCGCGAACGGCGACGCGCTCGTGTTGGCGGTCGCGGAGCGGCGTTTGGCGGAGGAACGAGGCGACCCTTTGGTTGATACCCGCATTGGCGCCGACGCACCCGGGGTGGTGTTCAGCGACACACAGGAGTTCGTACAAGGTATCCACGTCGCGGACTTGGAGGAGGCGGAAGACCCGGTGGAGGCGAATGATGACGCGCCACCTCCGCCACCGCCGCGGGACGAGGAAATGGTCGTGGACGACGCTCCGATGCCTCCGCCCCCGCCGCCGCCCCCGGTGGAACAGAGAGTGAACCTAGGCGGCATAGGCGAGGCCTCCACCGCTTCCAAAGGCTTGGCTGCGACCCTGGCGCTTTTGAAGGACACGGGTAAGCTAAACGAAACCGAGATGTGGGACGGTCGTACGAACGACAAAAAGCCGTTAGCGTTGCAGCGGTCGCGTGAGGCCGCGGCGATTCCCAGCGGGTCGCACGAAGGCAAGAAGTTCGATTTCCACCTTGATAAGTTCGACGAGTTTGGGCGGAAGATGACCCCGAAAGAGGCGTTCCGGGATTTGTGCCACAAGTTCCACGGCATCGAGCCTTCTAAGAACAAAAAAGAGAAGCGGTTAAAGCAGTACCAGGAAGAGATGAAGGTTAAGAAGATGGCGGAAAAACTGGCGAACGAAGGCGCCGTGGGGTCCATGGAGAGCATGAAACGCATCCAGCAGGTTTCCAACTCGCCGTTTCTGATGCTGGACGGGAAGGTTCGGCCGGGGCAGAGCAGCAACGCGGAGGGGAAATACGCCACGTCTTCGGAGACGTCGGCGGAGGCAGGGAAACCGAAAGACAAAAAAGGGAGAAAGGCCGCCGGCGATTCGCAAAGCGGAGCCGCGTCGTCGCGGCTCGGGGCGGGCGCCGCGGAAAAAGTCGCATTCACGATGAAACCGCGAAGGTGACGATTCCGGTTTTTGTTTCGCTGTGATGGCCCCCGTTATTGGCGTCACGTTTTTTATCAAACAACGAGCCACTGCATCAACGTACCTTTATCGTTGTGCCGAGTTGGACGCAGCGCGCGGCTCACTCGCCTCGCGCTTGGGAATTGGGAAAATTGGGTGTCATGACCAATTGCTCACTCATCAATTCGGCGCTGGTTCAGGAAACCCACCGCGGCGTCCAGGAAAGCGTCGTCCCTCGCCGCGCCAAGAAGCGCTTGTTTCAAAACGCGTTTCGTGATTCCCCTTTGCTCGTCAGGGAAAACCCTGTCCAGTCGTCGCGTAGCCTCGCCTCCGTGTTGCGTGTGAAAAAAACCTCCTTCCGTCGCGAACATGTACAGCGAGAGCGCGTACAAACCGAGAAGCGCGGTGACCAAAAGAATCACACTGGGAACGCACCACGTGGCGTCTGCGAAGTCCCCGAGTGTTTGCGTCGTTTGGGGCCTCTCTCGCTCGTCTTGTTTCCTTTCGATTTCGGCCTCACCCTGGTTCGTACCCACCGTCCCAACAAGCGTTTGCGCCACACCTGGCTCTCGGAAAAAAGACGCCTCCCGCGGCACGTCAAAGTCACTCACTTCGCCGGAGTCCACGGAACACGCGCGTCTTGATCGGTTTTTCACAAATGACCTCTTTCCTCTTTTTGAAATGAGTTCCGTTTCCGCCGGCGACGCGGACAAAAGCTCGGCGTTACAAAGCGCGAGCATCTTCTGGTAGCTCTTGCGCAGCGAATCGCGGGCGCCTCGTTGAACCAAACCTTTCAAGATGCCGTTCACCGGTTTCTGCCAGTCGACATCGCCGAACACCTCGACGAAGGTACCGCCCGTGGAGTAACACGGCGTGACGCGAACCAGCGAACGCACCACGAAGCAATCCGCGAACGGCGCGCCGCGCATCGCGCATGACGAGCGCATGGTCCACGTTTTTTTTGACGATTCGTTTGACAACGCATCGCCGCCAGCCCCGTAGTCGCCTGTTTTTGAGAATTGATCCGACCCCGAAAAAACTCCGTCCAAACAAACCGTGTACTCCTGCGTATCCGCGACTTCGCACCGCTTGGGCATGTTCGGGAACTTGTACGACGTCGGGGCTGAGTACTTTATTGAACGCGTGGCGATGGCTTGTTTTTCTTTTCCGCTCGCGACTGACACGGTTCGCGGCGCGATCACAATGGCGTCGGCGCCGCAGTTCTCGGAAAGGTGTTTCTCGAGCAACGCCCCGTTTGGGTCGAACAACGCGTGGTACACGAGCTCGGGGTCGAAACCGGGAAACGTGTGGTGAAGCACTCTGCGGGACGTGTCGTTGACGTCGGGAAACGGGAAACACGGCAAAGAAGTGTTTTGAGAACAAGCAGAAGGCACGACGCGAGGAGGCCAGGAGTTGCTTCTTCTTATTCTTCCCGGCGTCGGCGAAGCCGGCGGGGGATGCGCTTGCGTTCGCGGAGAATCACTCAGTGGCGGAGGGTAAATACCAGGTGGCGGCGAAAGCGTCGGTGGGGGTGACGCAGTTTGCCCAACAGCACGTCTCCACGCCTCGTACACGCATCGATACGCGTTCTCGCGGTAAAACAACGAACAGAACACCAAAGCTTCGCCGTCGCCGTGTCCGATTTTCAGCCCCGAAAGCGCGCCGGCGGAGTTTTTCTTTTCCACCGAAAACACGTCCGCCAAGTTTAACTCAAGAGTCGTGACCCTGCGAAACAAGCTGCTGTGGAACAACACCCTCGGGCCGCCGTGCTCGCCCGCCACGACGAAGAGCTTGCCTTGAATCAGAATGCCGCGCTTTAACGCGCACGTGAAGCTTCCCAACAAAACGTCCGTGGCGTCCACCGTAAAATGCTCGTCCAGCCAGTCGTAGGGGGAGGAAGAAAACAGGTTTATTCCTTCTTCTTTTTTGCGACTGCGCGAGAGGGGGGTGTCGACGTCGACACCGGTGTCTGCGTCACACAGAACGGTGTCCATTGTCAGTAGTGTGGGGGGCTCGGCATGCGAACGAAGCGCGTCGAGTGCGTGGTGCTCGCTGACCATACCTTCGTGCTGGGTGAAGTGGCGTGTTGAGGGGGCAGCGGGAGCGGGAAAACGAGAAAAAACACGGGAAGAGCCGATAAGTTAGCGTGAACTTTTTCAAAAACGTGGCACACTCCCGAGCGCTTGCCCTCCGCCGCCCTCTCCGCTTCCCATGCCGTCTCGCGTACCCTCCGTCACCGACATGGCCATCGAACTCACTGAGTTGCCTGCTGAAATCATGTCTCTGTTGGACAGCATACACGAGAAGTGCAAAGAGATGCAAGACCGGCTCTCGAAAGAGACGCCCACGCCAAACGCGAACGACCCCTCGCCGGAGGAGTGCCACGCTGTGTACGTCGCGGTGACTGAACTAGGCAGAAAATGAGACAAAAAGATGCGCAGGCTCGAAGAGGTTTCGGCGGCTTTGCTTCCCGTGGACTTCATGCAGGTCAAGGTTGCGGAGGAGGAGAGCCTCCAGAGCTTTATCGCCGAGATGCGAAAAGAGCTTAACAAGGCACTGAGTCACCCGTACGGTGCGGCGTACGGTGCGGCGTAAGCCAAACCGCCGAACAATTTACGCTTTGAAGGAGATGACGGTGATGAATGCGTGACGACCAGGACGAGACGATGAGACGATAGCACCATACGACCACGACGATATGATGAGACGATACGATGACGAGTGACGTGCGCCTGGGAGTTTTTTTGTTATATACTTTCTCCAGTTTTTCAAAACCCCGTCACTTTCCCGAGCGCTTGCCTCCGCCCTCCCGCCGCCCCCGCCGCCCCACCGCTTCTCATGCCGTCTCACGTACTCTCCGGCATTGACATGGCGACCGAACCCACTGAGACGCGTGATGAAATCGTCTCTATGATGGACAGCATGCGGGATAAGTGCCAAGTGTTTCTCGAGAAGGCAGAGCCCGCAAACCGACGACAGAGACACACCTCAGCAGAGAGCGTGGAGATAGACGCGCTGGTCACCACGTTGTCTGAGCTAGCCATTAAATGCGACAAAAAGGTAGCCAAGCTCGAAGGGCTTGCGAGGTTGATGAACGACAACGGGCCGTTCAAGGCGCACTACGGAGCGGGTTTCGAGGCCTTTCTCACCAACACACGAGGAGAGCTTAAAACAGTACTGGAAAAACTATTTGAAAAGGAAAGAAGTCGTTAGAGCTAACGGGTGAGACGTAAGCCGAACCGCCGAACAATCTACGCGTTGAAGGTGGTGACGGTGATGAATGCGTGACGACCATGACGAGACGATGAGACGATACGACCATGACGATATGATGAGACGATACGTGTTGATAAATTTCACCTTCCCACAAAGCGCCCGCTCACGCCGACACCGCCTCCGCGGTTGTCTCCACGTCAAGCCCCGGCTTGACGTAGTATTTGATAGGCGAATCGTCAGTCAGCGGCCTGGCTTCCTCAAGGCTTTTGATATCCCGCGAAAGCTTTTCAATCGCCACCAACGTCTTCACGTCGTCCCCGAAAGTTTCGTGTCCGTCCTCTCCGAGCGCGACGTCCATGGCGCGTGCAAACTCCTTCGGCCCCGCATCGATCGGCCCGTCCAGGTGAGACGGTATTATCCGCTCGAAGTCCCACTGCGCCACGCCTTGTGCCCACTGCTTGACTTCGTCCCTGCGCCGTGGAAACGCGAGGACTTGTAAAATCGGGGGCACGAAAAGAGGCTTGGCGCACAGATTGTCGAACCCGTCGCGCCACTTTTCGTCCCAAGTGAACCCGTCCAGGAAGGACTTGTTGATTTTTTTCAAATCGATGTGGACGTCCACCGCCGCCGGCTGGAACAGCAAACCAAACAAAACGGTTTTGCCCCACCCAGCACTCCTCGCTTCCCGGGTGTTCGGCAGCATCAAATCCGGGGCGTCCATGCCTCGCACCAACAGGGGTTCAGGGTCGAGAGAGTTGATTGGGGGCGGGTCGGGTGAGACGTGCAGCACCGCGTCGGTGACCAACAACGTTTTCGTTTTCTGGTGGTAAAACGCGGTGTCTACGAACCACGGGTCGGAGAAGTTCCGTAACGAAGACCCGCCCACCTGCAGCACGCTGTGCTCGATCTCTTCGCACCACGGCACGGCACCGACGCCAGACCGGGTGTCCTCGGGAAGCGTCTTTGGGCTTCCTTTGGGGAAGTACGGCACGTACGTCTCCAACGGTAAATCCACGGGAAAGGACCAGTTTTTGGGGGGGAGCCAGACGTCGGCGGCTTGAAACTTTTTGGAAAACGGCCCGGCGTATATTTTGTGCTCGATCGCGGCGCTGCCCACCACGATGTGCTTCACGGGGCCGTGCTCGTCAACGATTGGCGCCAGCATGGCCATGAGCTCGTTCGTCGGTGCAACCGGGTTGTGCACCCACAGCCCGCCGTTTTCGAGTTTAATCACCGTCATCCGAACATTCACCAGCACGTCCAGTAAACCCTGGAGCTGGTCGAACGTCCACACCTCGCCCGGCACAACGACCGCCATCGCCGTGGCTTTCGAGCCGTACGGCGCCAACGGCAGCGCCCACCAGTACGGATACCACCGCTCGGGGTGCGCCGCCTTGGTGGCCTTGGCCCAGAACGCCTCCTGCATGGTCACCACGTCGGGGTACGGGAACGGGTCCCCAGAGGCGAACGCGGCGAGATCTTTTGACCAGGGAAGCACACCAGCGACCACAGCGGCGGCGGTTCCCATGAAACCGCGCCGGGGGACGGGTGGGGCTTTCTTGTGAACCACGGGTCGCGCGTCATCCAACGCGTCGCATCGGATAGACCTTCGCACGGGAAAAACAGCATCGGCGTCCCGGGCGACCGCGCCCCTCCGGCTGGGCTTGAGCCCACCGGGCGTCACGCGCGCCGTGACGGACGCGCCGAGAGCGACGCAGGCCATCTTGTTAAGAGGGGCGCCGCGAAGGAGGCACCTAGGTACCGCGTCGCTCGAACTGAAAGAACCGACGCTTCCATCGCTGCTTTTATTTCACTGGCTCGTCGGTCCAGCTGATTGGCAAACCCGCGGTGCCGTGTCCGAGGAATCAAAAACGTCGCATCTCAGTCGGCCGCGCGCCCGGCTCACAGCCATGACACCGCGATTTGCGTGGCTGCTTGTAGCGTGCGCGCTTGCGACCGGGTCGGCCGGTGGCGCGCGCGTGAACCCGCTCGCGGGTCGCTCGTCGCTCGAGCTCCGCCCGGGAGTTTCCCGTGAATCTAAAACGAGTTTAGGGGATTGGATGGCTGATGACGCTGATGTGTTGTACCCCCGCACGCTGCACTCCGTGGTGCTTCCCGGTACGCACGACAGCGGGGCGTATTGGCTCACGAAACAGACGATGCCGGATGCGCATTTCCCCCCTCCATGGGCGACCGCGGCCATCGCGGTCGCGGAGAAACTCGGCATCCCTGTAGACGAGGTGATCACAAACTGGGCGTTGACGCAGGGTGGGGACGTGTCCGCGCAACTACACGCCGGGTACCGGTACCTCGACATACGCGCGGGTTGGAACGGTACAAAATGGTGCGTGCACCACGCCGAGGTGGGCGTGCCGGTGAGTTTTGTGTTGTCGCAGCTCAGGCGGTTTCTGGAGAAACACAAAGGCGAGTTCGTGGTGGTCCAGGTTTCGCACTTGGACGGGACGCCGAGCGAGGAGGAAACGCGGGCGTTGAAAACGACGATCGCGGAAGTTTTGCGAGACGTGCTGCTACCGCGGGCGGTTGACGTTGACGGCAATTGCAGTTTAAACCGCACCATAGGGGAGATGGTTTCGATGAATCACCGAGCGCTCGTGGTATTCGGGGACGGGGACTACGGTGAAAAAGACCTTTCCTCAAAAACAAAAAAGGTAAGCAAAGCGACGCGCGACATCGCCGACGACTTTCTGTGGCCGCCCCGGTTGCTTCGCAACGGCTGGGCGGATACGGGTGACCCGTCAGTGTTGGTCGGGTACGCGCGTGCGCAGACGATCGCGTTCGCGAACGGAAATGCCAGCAAGGACTCGGGAGCGACGTTGTCAAAACTCAGCTGGACCTTAACCGCGCAAGTCGGGACGGTTTTAGAAAGCGTGCTGCCCGGCCGTCCAAAGACGCTTCGCGCGCTAAACGCGAAAGCCGAGCCACTGCTTTTCCCGTTCGCGCGCGAGTCAGTCCAATTCGGGTGCCGCACGTCCAACATCCTAAGCGTGGACTTCGCAACCGGAAGCGACGCGGTGACGGCGGCGAGGCTGATGAATCAAATCGACGTTGCGCGGAAGTGTGTGTGGGAAGTGGAGCTGAGTGATGAATGATTGTACAACAGTAGGAACTACTGTTTCACGGGCTGTAACGACTGTGTAACGGGTTTTATTGTACACAGTCATGACAGTACTAGCAGTTACAAAGGAGTTGGCGCAACACAATTTACGCTTCCACCGCCGCACCCGTTTTCCGCCGTTCCGCGTCCATGTCATCCAGCACCCTCTGTTCCTTGTTCTTCCCAACCAGAGGCTTCCACCACTTGCTTTCTTGTCGCGCGTGCTCCAGTAGCTCAGCGTGCGCCTTACGAACGGTCGCCGGGTCGGCACCGGCGGGGTCGGGAAACTGCGCGGGCGTGGCGTCCGCGGGCAGCTCGGCGAGCGAGCTGTGCGCCGCCGCTCGCTGCGCTTGGTGCGCTTTTTCCGCCAGCCGTCTTTTTTCCGTGCGCGCCGCTTCCAGCGCCGCCGACTTCGGCTGCGACTCTTTGTACTCGTTGATCAGTTGGTCGCTGTTCCGCCGGCCTTCCAGGTATTGATCCATTGTCACTTCACCCAAACCCGCCGACGCAATTCGCGCGTGCCGCAGCTTCAACCCGGCCACGACCTGCGCTATCGGTTTCGGGGTTCGTTGTCGCAACGGTGTGTAACTTGTGCTTTCCCCCAGCTCATCGTACCCGGCGGCGTAGGGCTTAAACGACCCTTCCAAGGCGGCGGCGAGAATGTCCGCCGACACCGCGTCAACCGGCCGCGGCGCGCGCGGGCGCGCCGCCTTTGTATCCCTCAGCTTTTGCGCCGCACCCTTGGCCAAGTGCATTCGGAAACCGCTCTGCACCACCACCGCGGCGGTGTGTTCCTGCTGCAAATGCCAATCCTCTACTTCGCTCGCGGTGAGGTCTCTCAACATGGCTTTCTTCTCCTCGCGCTCGTTCATACGCGCTGACCGCTCCGCTTGAGCCGTGACGTACGTCGCATTTGCAGACGCGCTGGCTTTGCGTTCCTCGAACAAATTGCGCGCCCGGTGGCCTTTGAACGTCGCCTGTAACTTAGTCGCCGCGTCGTGTTCCGCGGGGGTCGCCGTGGACGTGTCCATGGTGGACAACGAAGTGCCGCCGTCTGGACTCGGGCCAGACACACGAATCCCCCCGGCTCTCCACAGGGCAGGGCGGTGTGCGAGGCGACGAAGGAAACGTTGGAAGGGCAAACGACTGGAACTTGAAACGCGATTCGAAAACTGCTGGAAAACTTTTGTTTCCATGTTTCGTCGACGACGACGGGTCGTCGGCACACACACTTCGGAGCACCGCCGTTGTTCCGCCGTCGGAAACCATGGCTGCTCTTTCCACGTCCGCCGCTGCTATTAGCTTCGGCCGCAACGTCGCTGATGCCCGCGCGCTTCGCGTCTCGGTGCGTATCGCGTTACCCAATGGCCGGCGAATGCGCGAATGCGTTTTATCCATCTCACGTGCCGGAACGCGGCGACGACTTCCAATGGCGTACCGTAAGTCTGACCCTCGCCTCCCGACCGTCCACAGGCTCCCACGGTCAACGCGGTGGTTCCCCGAACGTCCTTGAAAACCGAGGCGATGGTTAAGGTGCGCACGTAGCAATCACGAACTCGCCGCGCGGCGTGTTTCCGGCGCGCGTCATCACGAAACAAACCCTAGACCTGTGACACCAGTGCCCTACGACCTTACCACGACTGTGCCTGACCCCCGTCCCTCCCTCTCGTCGCACAGATTCGCTTCACCCGCCTCGGACGCATTCGCACGCCGTTCTACCGTATCGTCGCGATCGACTCACGCAAGCGTCGCGACGGTGCTCCCATCGAGGTGCGTGACGTGCCTCGACCGCGTGGGCCTTCCCCGAATCGCCCCTTTTCGATGGCAGAAAGCGCGCTGCAATGATAAGAAACATTTTAGAAATGTCGGTACCGACCCGCGTCCCGCCCGAACCCACCGCTGACCTCGTTTCCCCCAATCAATTCGCCAAACCACAGGAGCTCGGGTGGTACGACCCTATTAAAAAACAGTCCAACCTGAACGCCCCCGCTATCAAGGCGTGGCTCGCCAAGGGCGCGCAGCCCTCGGACACGGTCGGGGCGCTTCTCAGGAAGTCGCTCATCATCGAGAAGAAGTAAGTTTCGGCGATTAGCGGGGGGGGTCAGCGGGACCGCGACGACGGCGTCGTCGTGGTGTCTCGCTGACATGCGCTCGGAGTGGATACGACGAGCGAGGAGGCGAGCATAGCTGTTGGGGTATTTTGTATTAGATGAAAGTAACTCCGTTTCGTAATCAACTGAATGCCAAAAAGTGCTTCGCCTTGCCTTTTTTCTCTCGGACTTTTCACCCGGTGTCGTGGCGCTTAACGCGCAGTCTCCGCGGCGCCACCGCGTTGGGCGGGACCATGACCGAGCCGTTCACTCGACTCGAGCCCGCTCCCGAGGTTATCATCGACAAGAGCAAGTATGTTAAGACGTTGAAGCTCCTCGCGCTGCGCGTTCCGAAGGTGCGTCGTCGTGATCCATCCACCGCACATCCCGCTGGATGTTTCGCGAGCGCTCCGCCGCCGCCGCCGTGTACCGCGGTCGGTCATTCACCCCGCGCTCGGAACTAACACCCCCCAACTCGTTCGTCACCGCAGGCCAAGTGTAACTTACTCATGAAGGCTCTGCGTTCCGTCGCGCTGGACATGCCTCGGCAAAGATGCGTGCTTGTCGACCCTTTGGATGCGGGGTCGCGGCTTTTTTTGTTTCGCGAAAGCGTGACCGATCGCGAGTTGCCCACCGTGACACCGGCGCAGAAAGCCATGGCCGGGCTAGAAGAGTTGACCTGGACCGAACACGAGCTACACTTAGACTATGAGTACTGGAACGCGGAGGAGGTTTTGAAACAGATGTTACCGGACGGGTGTGAAGTCCCGGGGTCGTTCGAAACGGTGGGGCACATCGCGCATCTCAACCTGCGGGACGAGCTGTGCGAGTGGAGGCACGTGATAGGCCGGGTGTTGCTTGACAAGAACCCACGGTTGCGAACGGTGGTGAACAAGATAGGCGCTATTTCTAGTGAGTTCCGCGTGCCAACCTGGGAACTCCTCGCGGGGGATACCAGCTTGGTAACCGAAGTAAGGCAGCACGGGATAACCTTCAAAGTCGACTTTGGCGAGGTGTATTGGAACTCGAGGCTAGAAGCGGAGCACAAGAGGTTGATCGCTTGCATCAAACCTGGGGAAGTGTTGTGCGACGTGATGGCCGGAATCGGCCCGTTCGCGGTTCCCGCAGCGAAAGCGGGTATAAGGGTATACGCCTCGGACTTGAACCCGGCGTGCACCGAGTATTTACGCCTGAACGCGGCGGGAAACAGGGTGAAAAACTTAATCAAGTGTTACAACCTGGACGCGCGGGCGTTTATCAAAGCGCTGTTGCGGCCGGGGAGCGGACCGACACACGATTTGGAGACAACAACGCAAGACAAGAAGAACGTAAAACAGACCGCCCTGGACGCGAAATGCAAGCCGGCCAAGCCTCCGCCTGTGAAGTGGGCGGTGCCGAGTCTAGGTTTGGACGAGGGAACGCCGCCGCCGGGCGCGACGTTCGACCACGTCACCATGAACCTCCCGGCGAGCGCGATTGAGTTCCTGGACGTGTTCAAGGGCGCGTTTGACAAACGTGTGTGGGGGCACCGTTCCCTCCCCACGATACACGTGTACACGTTCAAGAAAGCCTCGGAAACACACGCGGACGTGGTGGCACGGGGGGAGGGTTTCCTGGGCGGAAAAATCGCAAACCCAAAGGTCCACGAAGTGCGAGACGTCGCGCCGAACAAAATCATGCTTTGTCTGTCCTTCAAACTGACCCCCGAAGTGGCGTTCGCGGAGGAAACGTCGCCGGAGCGCAAACGCGCCAGGACGGGGGATGCCCCGTAGTTTTAGACGCCCCGTAGTGTTAATGCGTGTCTAATTAAACATTCTATGAATACATCTCGCGTCTGGTAACGAGAATACGTCTCGCGTCATCTGGAGTTACGTCGTAAATCTTAGCCGTCTACGCCGTGAGCCTGGTTTGTCCGTCGGAGGACGTCGGCAGCCGGTGAAACATGGCTCGGGCGTGTTCGTCGATCCTACCGACCATCTTCCCCGTGAGCTGCGCGAACTTCGTGGGCCCGAGCTGGGTGTTCATCGCGACGTGGTGCTCCAGCGCGTGCAGGGCGCACCGAATGCTCACGCTCGTGGCGTCCAGGGACTCCGCCAGGTCGAAGCGTTCCACCAAGTCAAACGCGCCCAACGTCTCGCCCTTAGCCACGACGTCGTCGCAAAGAAGCGACTCGCACCGGCGCTTCAGCTCGTGCATGTCGTACTTCACGGCGACGCGCATCAGGTCCTGGGCGATGTCCGGCCGTTCACTGTCCAGGGACGAAACGTACGTGAACCGCATCAGCGCCCGGAACACGTCACCGGAAAGGTGAGAGAAGTCAACAACCGCGCGCTCGCCCGGCGCTGAGGTTCTTCGCGCGGAGACGTCGTCGTGGAACTGGTTTGGGAAATGCGTGAAGGCGATTTTGTGCGCGAAAAACTCCTCGCCCCCGACCACGAACGTGATGTCACTTAAATCGGGGGTGTTGAAGTGCTCGTCCAGGTGCGCGTCCGGAGTGGGCGGCAAAGGCGCGTCCTCTGGTGGGAGTTTTCCGGTGACTTTCTTTAACAAAACGTGAAGCGCGAAACACGCTTCGTTGCGCGATTGCGCCTTCGCCGTGGTTTTGTCGTTTCCGGGGCCGCTCGGCATCAGCACGCGCAGCAAGATGGGAAGGCCCAGTTTCTTGATGAACACCTCCCGCAGCTCTTCCCCCAAGGCGTCGTCCACCAGGTGCACCAGTGCCACCGCGATTCTCTGCGCATCCGCTCCGTCCGGGTCCGTGGTCATGAGGTAGATCAGGTACCGCAGCACGCGCGCGCTCGACGCGATTTTGCCCTTCAAACGGTCCAGCGTTTTCTTCACGCAATCCTTCGACGCCTGGACGATGAGCTCCCGTCCCATTAACCTCTGCACCGTGCCTTCGCGGACGATATCAGGGACGTTGTCTTCGTTGTCCGCCAGGCCGTACAGCGCGAACGCGGCGTTGTGTTGCAAATTCCCTTTGTCGCAATCAAGCAAGTCAAGCAACGGCCGCAAGCCGGCGGCGTGCAGAATGCCAACCTGGTTGTCCGCGTCCTGCGCCAGGCGCCCGAGCGCGAACGCCGCCATCTCCCGGAGCTGCTCGTCGTTGTTACCCAGCATCTGAATCAAAGGCCGAATCGCGCCTCGCTGGACCATTTTGATTTTAAACGAATCCGTGGTCGCGAACTGCCCTAGCAAAAGCGCAGCCTCGCGTTGCGACTCGGGGCACTCGCTGCTTAGTAACCCGATCACGGGCTGCAGCGCGCCTTCGTCAAGTACGCGGCGCTTGATGTGCGTGGACGAGTGCACCAAATTGCCAATCACCCCGACGGCTTCGTAGTGAATCAACGCGTCGTCGCTTTTGACCATGAAAATCAGCATAGGCAGCGCGCCGCACTCCACGATCTGGTTTTTGTTGTCGTCGTTTTTAAACGCGAGCGTGCGCAGCGCGCTCGCCGCCGCGCGCTTCACCTTCGGGTCTTTGGTTTCAAGAAGTGACACGAGGGGCGGAATGCCGCCTTCTTTCCTTACCTCGTTTTTAATCACGTTGTTTTCGTGCGCAAGGTTGGTCACCGCGTCCGCGGCTCGTCGTGCCACGCTCGTCGCCACGGACCCGGTTGTTTGGGGCGGGTACCGCTGCAGAAGCGCGACCAAACCGGGAAGCGCGCCAGCGGCGGCGATTCGGTTTTGGTTCACGTCTTTGATTGTAAAAAAGTGTCAGTCCCATGTTGGGCGTGTATTGGACGATGTATGGACAACAGTCACCGTAATCGGTCCGAACAGTCACCAGCCGAGAGATAAAACAGTGCGCCTGGATTTGGGAAACGCCCAATGCCGTACCTTTGCTCGCCATCAGGGAAATGGCGTAGCTGGCTTCTTTTTCGATATCCCCAAAGCTCACGTCGTACTCCTCGCCGACGCGTTGGGACAGGGATAACAACGGCACGATCGCTTCAACCGCCCCCGACCGAACCACCGCGTCCACCATATCTCCCTCCGCGCTCACCTGCTGGCCCTCCTTGGCGAGCTCCGCTAAAGTCCGCACCGCCGTTTTCAGCGCGTCGCGCGCGCGATCCGCGTCAGGCCGCGCCACGAGCGTCTCTGTCAGCTTCTCAATCTCCTTCACCAAGCGGTCGTGCTCGCCGAGCGTGAGGAGCGCAGCCGCGGCGGCGCGCTGCACTTTCGTGTCCCTCCGGTCAAGCAGAGCGCGCAACGTAGGGACGCCCTCTTCCTGTCGAACCATCAGCTTGAACGCTTCAAAGTCGTGCACCAGCTTCCTGATGGCGTCCGCGGCGCGGCGCGCGAGCTCGTGCGACGCCGACGCGTACGCCTCGGCGGCTCTTCGGGTTTCAGCGCTCAACCCGGACACGGCGATTGGGGGCGGGCGGTTCAGAATTTGTATCAGCGCGGGAATCGCCCCGGCATCCACGATGTAGCTCTGGCACACCTCCCTGTCCGCGATGTGCGACACGAGAACGCCGATGGCGTGGCAGACTTCCTTTTCAACCGCGACGGCGCCGGTGAAGTACGGCTTTTGTTCCTCTACCCAGGCCAGGTTTTTTTTCTCCTTCAGCCCCAGCAAAGGCACCAAAACCGCGCCAATGCCCTCCGCCGCGAGCTTCCCGGCGTGGTCCGAGTCCTGTTTCGCGATGTCCGCGAACATCCGGACGTCGCGTTTCAAGCCTTTCAGCGCGTTTTCAACCTCCGCGCGCGTCACCGAGGTTTTGTCGCTCGTCGCGAGGAACCCAAACGCCTCGGTGATTTTACCGCCAAAGTAGTCGTGCGCATCAAGCGCAAGCAGCGCGTTCGCCACCGCCCGGTGAACTTTGCTTTCTTTGGGGTTCACGGTTTCCAGAACTTGGCGCAAGCCGTCCAGCAAACCCACCGCGGCGCGCGTTTTTTGCTTCGTCGCCGAATCAAAAAGCGCCAGCTTCCAGCACGCCTCCGCCGCGCGTCGCGCGACATCCACGGTGAGGGGCGCCAGTTCTTCCGCGGTGAAGATTATGGGAAGCGGGTTCGTCATGAAGTTCGCCAGCCGTGGCAGGTGCACGGTGCTGTCGCTCAAGTTCTGGTCGATCTTAACCTTCACCGCTTTGCCCAAGATCTCCTTCGCGCGCTCCGCCTGCGCCTTGATCTCGTTGTGAATCTTTTGCTCGCCGTGAAACTCAGCCTTCGCCGCGGGGTTCTCCACCGCCGTGATCACCGCGCCCATGGCGTTCACCAAATCCGCGACGTGCGCCACGACGGCGACGTGCGGGTTCGCGAGCTTCATGATTTCGTCCAAGTCGCGGATCATGGTATCAACCCTTCGCACGAGCTCAGGCACGCCATTGGGTTGCTCCGCCACAAGTTGTTTCGCAGCCGCGCGCTCCGCAGATCCAGGCGCGGCGCTCTCCTTGTTTCCGGTCTGGATACCAGCGGCGTTCGCCTTGCGCTTACGGCGAGCATCGCCCCCCGCCGCAGCGCTCGGCGGTTTCTCCGCGCTATCCATCGCACCCGCGTGCGCCACGGGTCAGCAGGTCTGAGCCTCCTTGCTTGGTTTGTTTGAAGCAAGCTAGGTGTCGCCTCGCTTGCACCACCTGCGAAACCGCACGCGGTACGTCGACTCCACGCGCGAAACCGAAACGACGCGCGACCGCCTGGACGGACGCGACTCGACGGCGACGAGGCTGGAGGCGACTTTCCCTCGGGAAGAACACCCCTAGCGCTCGCCAATGTGCCGCCCGTTCCTTCCCCGCACCGCCAGATCCTTTTTGCGTTTGAAAAGCAAGACGGTTGCTGAAAAGTGAAATTGGCACACGTGGCAGTTGAAGGTGAAAAGTGCCGTACTGATGACGTTTCACGCTTTTGCGGGCGGCGCCTCGCGTACACAACGGAGAGCGCGCTACCTCAACGCGCCCTTACCGACGTCTCGCTTGCTCGTCGAGTCCAGCGTAGGACTCGTTCGCGTGCGTTGTAGTCATGGCCGCGAGCGCGTGCGCGGTTCCGTCCGCGTTCCTCGGGGCGAGGGCCACCAACCGCCATTTCGGCGTCCGCCGCCAGGGCGCCACCGCGGCGCGCACGCGCGTGGGCGTCCTGAAGCCGCGCGCGGTCGCGGTTCGGGCTGGCGAGAGCGACGAGGATACCGAAACCGAGACTGATGGCCAAGAAGTCCCGAAAAAGTGGGAAAGGGTTATGCTGAAAGTAAGCGGCGAGGCGCTCGCGGGGACCGGCGGGTTTGGCATTGACCACAAAGTCGTGCGGGCCATCGCGCGCGAAGTCGCCGAGGCGGCGCTGGGTGGGGTCCAGGTAGCCGTGGTGGTGGGGGGCGGTAATTTTTTCCGAGGCGCGTCTCACGAAGGCAAAGGCCTGGACAGGGCGAGCGCGGATTACATGGGCATGCTCGCGACGGTGATGAACGCCATCTCCATGCAAGCCGCGGTGGAGAGCCACGGCGTGCCGACGCGGGTGATGACCGCGTTCACGATGCCCGAAGTCGCGGAGCCGTACGTGCGCCGACGCGCGATTCGGCACCTGGAGAAAGGCCGGGTGGTGATTTTCGGGGCGGGAACGGGAAACCCGTTCTTCACCACGGACACGGGCGCGGCGCTGCGCGCGGCGGAAATCAACGCGCAGTGCGTTTTGAAAGCCACGATGGTGGACGGGGTGTACGATTGCGACCCGAAACAAAACCCTGGGGCGGTGCTGTATGAAAGCCTGACCTACGAAACCGTCCAGAGGCTGGGCCTGGGGGTGATGGACCTCACCGCCATCACGTTGTGCCAGGAAAACGACATCCCGGTGGTGGTGTTCAACCTGAACAAACCGGGAAACATAACGAGGGCGCTGCGAGGACACAAAGTCGGGACGTGCGTGTCCTCGGACGTGCAGAAGTTCGAACGAATGGGGAGCGGGGACGTTTCGGAGATAAAGGGAGCGTAACGCCGACTCTTCACCACCGCCCCGTAGAACCCGAACAGAACAACACCGAATTGTGATGAACACCGAAAATGTATTTATCAATCTGCGGCGCGTCCTTGTGTCAGTTTTCGTGTCGAGTTTTAGATTTTTTCGTCGTATCGCCGCTCGAGAAACATCGGGTGCCCCATGCGCAAAAAAGTGACGTGTGGGATGAATATGAGAGCGGTGCTCTTGAGGCCGATTAAGGATATGCGAAACGATCGTCTAAATGACGTTGACATGTCCGCGGCGGTGATTCCTTCGCGCGATTTCTTTCCACCGCGGCGAGTCACGAGGTAAAGTGCCGAGAAGACAGGCGGGTATGACAGCGCGAGGAGTGGTGTATCCACTTGGACACGACGCGCGCGTTGTGCAGAAGTGTTTCATTTCAGATTGCAACTGGTATTTTAGGGCAGAACGTTCGGTTCGCCGGACGCGCGAGAGCACGCTCGCGCGCGCCGCGTCGATCAGACGTCATCCGGGTCACGCGCGCAACCGCGCGGGAGACACGGATGAGTTTAATCGAACAGATCGAAGTCACCGGTCTCTTCCTCTTCCTCCTCTTCCTCGACGGGGGCCGCGGCGGCAGCGCCACCGGCGTCACCGCCACCGCTACCGCCGCCGCCGCCGCCGCCGCCACCGCCGCCGCCCGCGCCGACGTTCGCGATGAGCTCGTCGACCGATTTGGTCGCGACGAACTTGCCGAAAAGCATGGACCAGTAGGGTTCAATGGTAACGCCAGCCGCCTTGATGATGGTGTCCATCTTCTCAGCGGTCACTTCCTGACCATCGTCGGAAAGGATGAGCGCGGCGTAGGTGCACGCGAGATCGCCGGACATTTTGACTGCGGGAAAAAAGACGTGTTTAGGGTTTGGGAAAGGTCAGCGAACGCACGGGCGGACGAGGGCAGGGCACACGTTTCGGGTGCCAGATGGGTAGCCTCTACGACGGGCGTGAAGGGTCCCGAGGACGCTGACACGAATGCGGAAACCCACTGGATCGCGTTTCGGTCGAGCACCACGCGCGTCGTCCGTTCCGGCGGACCCGCGGTTTCCACTCGCGAAGGATGGCACACACGGCATAAAAAAAAACCCGGTACCGAGCAGCGCGAACACACGCGGTCGCGACGTCGCGTTCATCTCGTGCGCGCACCTTTTGGTATGTAGAGGTGTTAGACACGCAAGCTGCAGACGAAGCTGCTTTAACCCAGGGGGGGCGAGCGAGTGCTTGTTGGAAGACCGGAAAGTGCGACGACGAGCGTGTTTTATAAATCTCGAGTGGCTCCTTGACCAAAACGCGCTGCACGCCAAAAACAAAGCCCCTTTCTCGACGAGACGCCTCGTCGGCGGGCACTTCGCCTTGCGCGAACGAAAGCCACGATGGCCAAGCGCTTAATCCCCCTGCTCGATCGCGTGCTCGTGGAGAAGATCGTCGCCCCCACCAAGAGTGTCGGCGGGATTTTGTTGCCCGAGTCCGCGGTGTCCAAGGTGCGTGCCGTGCCGTCCGCGTCCGCGTCGACGCCAATCCAACGCTTCGATACCTTTTCCAACCGACGTCGTTGCCCCCCCTGACCTCAGTCACTGACCTCTGTGTTCCCTCCAAACACCACAGATCAACGAGGCGAAGGTGGTCGCGGTGGGTCCGGGAAGAAGAACGGGAAAGGATGGCGAGCTTATTCCCATGGGTAGGTCCTTTTCTGTGTTGAACCGCCAGAACGATCGGCCATTTTCGCGGCTTCCGAACCCTTCCAAATCGTTTCACAAAGCACATCTCTTCTGACGAGTGAAAACTTCCCCACACCCCCACAGGCGTCAAGGTAGGTGACACGGTGCTTCTTCCTGATTACGGAGGCCAGAACGTCGACCTCGGGGCGTACGGCGCGAGCAAGGACAAGGAAACATTCCTGTACAGCGACCAGGAGATCTTAGGCATCATCGACTCGAGCTGATTTTATTTGGTTGATGGTTTTGAAGACGGGCGGATGTTCGCGCCGGGGAGACTTTACGCTTGTGACACGTTCAGCCCAATCGATTTATATTTAATGCCGACCCTTCGTGTAACGACTCGGCCTCTCTCGCGCTTTATCGAAACGTCTCAGTGCGACTGCGGCACCTTTTCGAGTTTTGAGCGCGTCTCTCATCATTTTTTCGTCTCCAAAACATTCTGTTGCTGTTGCCACGTATCCTATTACACCACATGCACTGTTCGGTCGCGCGCCGCACGATGGCAGCCGTGGTCTTTTCGCACGCGTTACCCGTCCCGAGCACGTCGCTCGTGGACCCGGGCCGTCGCTTCAGGCGTCAGCGGAGCGCTCTGCGCTGCGACATTCGCCGCGCGGCGACGGGAGGCGAGACTGGCACGTCACGAGGTCTGGACGGTGATGACACCCCGGATTGGGCCAAGGACCTTGCGCTGGATGAGAACGGCGATTTGATCGACACGAAAACGGGCAAGGCTTTGAACGAGTTCGGAGCAACGCGCTTCGACTTGGCCGTGAGGGCTATGCGAGGCGAGTACGACCCGCCTGGGGTGTCCACGGAACAGGAAGAGGGGCAGATATTCGAGATGCTCACGCAGTTTCCGTGCACGTACACTTTTCAAGCCAGCGGACGGGTCGCGGAGCTCGACGACGACGGCATCACGCACGTCGCGGGGTTGCTCATGGACAAATGCGACGCACCCTTGAGTCAGACCAAGATTGAAATCAAACCCCGAGGCAAGAAATTCGTCTCCCTGTGGGTCACGTGCACCGTGCACTCCGCGGCGATGGTCAACGAAGCGCTGAGCGCAGCTAAGGAAGACAGCAGAGTAATGACTATCTGGTAGCCGGCAGCGGGGGAGGCAACAAAACGAAGTAGCGAGATGAGTCGTGTAGCTGCTTGATATATCGTCAAAAGCTAGCCTGTCACGGTGGTATTGGAGGCGCGTGGTATCCACCGAGGCAGGCGACCATTGACCATTTTTATTCTCACCTTATTGGAACACATGAAAATACCAGATCACCGGAGTCGCTTCCCCCGGGTTAGGAGCAATACACGCCGGCATTTCCGTCGTCACACCGCGCCGGCATCCCTGAGAATTTGAACGATCGCCGCGTGGCCATGATGAACGGCGATGTGCAGCGGCGTCCTGCTGTCATCCGCCGCCATGCTGATGTCCGCGCCCAACTCGATCAGCACCCGCACCACCGTCTCGTGGCCACGACGAGCGGCGGTGTACAGCGGCGTCCTGCCGTCATCCTTTGCCTTGTTGACGTCCGCGCCCAACTCGATCAGCGCCTGCACCACCATCTCGTGGCCGTTACGAGCGGCGGTGTACAGCGGCGTCCAGCCGTCATCCTTAGTCTTGTTGACGTCCGCGACCAACTCGATCAGCGCCTGCACCACCGCCTCGTGGCCCTGTTGAGCGGCGATAAACAGCGGTGTCGCGCCGTGATCCTCTGCCTTGTTTACGTCCGCACCCAACTCGATCAGTGCCCGCACTATCGCCTCTTGGCGATGCGCAGCGGCGACAAACAGCGGCGTCGTGCCGTTATCCCACGGATTGTTAACGTCCGTACCCAACTCGATAAGCGCCCGCACCATCGCCTCGTGGCCGAAAGCAGCGGCAATGTTCAGCTCTTCCTCGTCCCACGGGCAGCCGTTCGCGCGCGCCCACTTCAGCACCTCGAGGTGCCCGCCCTCCGCCGCACAGTAGCCCGTCAACTCGTCCCACGGGCAGCCGTTTGCGCGCACCCACTGTAGCACCTCGAGTTGCCCGCCCAAAGCCGCGTATGCGCACGTCCCCTCGTCCCACGGGCACCCGTTCGCGCGCAACACCGTCAACTCTTCGAGCTGTCCGCTCCTCGCCGCTGCCGCACAAAGAAGTTCTTGACGCGACAGGCGACCTCCCCGGTTCAGGCGCTGCACCGCGCTGAAACATCCGAGCTTCACGGCAAGATATTCATCAAGCTCTTCAAACCGAAGTCCCGTTTCTGCCACCAGGTCGCGCATCGCGCGGCTCACTGCAGGGAGCCGTGCGAGATCGGCGGGGTCGTCGAAATGCTCAGATCTGAGAATGTGAGTGACCACGAGGTGGTTGGGGAGGCGGGGGAAGGCCTCGCCCTCGTCGGCAAGGCTCGCGGGAGTTGTGGCAGTCGCGATATTGCCGCTCGCGGCAGTCATTGCGGTATGTGTCGCGTCGAAGGACATCGTGGAGGGTGTCGTGTGCGCGTCGTTGTGCGTTCGTGGCTCGAGGCTTCCGAGGTTTCCGGCGTCAGAAAACTGCGGGCGCGCTAAAGAAGTAAGTATTTCCTCGCTCGTCCTTCCACGAAATTCTCGTTTTCCCGTCCATCAAGAGCCCGTCGTCCCGCCCGTACTCCGTCTCTTCGACGCGCACACGCCCGTACGACTTAGACACTCTTTCACGATGTACAACGAAGAAGGCGAAAACATCGAGCTTTACATCCCCCGCAAGTGCAGCTGGACCAACCGCCTCATCGAGGCTAAGGATCACGCTGCCGTGCAAATCAACGTGGGCCACCTCGACCAGTCCGGTGTCTACAACGGCCAGTACACCACCCTCGCCCTTTCCGGATACGTGAGGAACATGGTGCGTAATGACACACAAGCTTAGCATGTATTGGACGCGCGTGCTTGTGGCGGCACGTCTCGGTCGGAAAACCGCGTACGGGTCACCGGCCGGCCGCGCGAAGCTTTCATCCGCGGTACTAGGGTTTTCCTTTCCACTCGCGGGGGATTTAGGGTTCCTTTAGGGTTCCTCGTCGCCTTCCTTCCTCAAAGAACCCAGCCACTGACCTTTGCTTTCTCCCCTCCACGCATCTCGGTTCGTATCTGCAGGGTGACGGTGACTCGGCTATCGACCTCCTCTGGCAAAAGAAGAAGGCCAGCGCTGGCCAGGCTTAAGTGTGGAGAGAGTGGCGAGAGTGTGAATTGAGCGCGCGCGGGGTGCGCGGCGGATCGGCTGTGTAATAGGCACGGCGCACTTTTCTATTCTCGTGTCGTCATCAAGCGCGCGTTGTGTGATTTTGGGTTTGGTGTCGTTTCTGTCGTCCTGGACTGAGTAAAACGCCGGGTGCCGGCGGAGGAAAGACGCCGACGAAGCGCGTACGCGAAATCTAAAATCACAAAAACGCCCGGGCTACTTTCTTCGCGTCCGCCGCGCGGTGCGCTCACACCTCACTCACTCCTCTCGCGAGCTTACACCCGAAATCCGTCCCGTTGCACACGTCGCACGCGCTACCTACGAAAGGAGGGGAGACAAAAAGTTTCAGGGTTGGTCAGGCGCCGCGCGTTTCGTACGACGCGAAAGGAAAGAACGACGGTACAAGCAAACGCACCTCCCCCTGTGAGTCTTTTCAAGCACGTTTCCAAACGCGAGTCCACGATATCGACCATCAGCGGGTGTAGTCCGATTGGCGCGGCTACGAAGTGTCCCACTCCCGGGTGCTTCGCCGCGGCGAGCGCGGCGAGATGCGGGATGTCTTCCTGCCAGTGCCTTCCTGGCGACAGGAAAAACGGGCTCACCGCGACCATCGTCGCGCCTTGTTCCACGCACTTGGCGAACGCGGTTTCGATGTTGGGCTCTGCGATTTCCATGTGCGCCAGCTCCACGATTGGCCGTCCGGTTTGTTCCTTGTACATCCGGACGAACTCACCCAAAAGGTCGTTCGACGCTTGCCGCCTGGACCCGTGGTCCACGATGACGACGCCCATTTTGACGTCATCAGTTCCAGACGCCCTGACCCACGACGACGCACGAGCGCGACCGCGGGTGCGGAACCGCGACCGGCGAGGCTCCATGCGCAGCCTCGCGAAGAGGCATGGCGCCTGCACGGCGCGTGTACCCACACCGTGCATCACGAGCTACTGAGGGAACAACCGCTGTTGCCCAGTTTTTCACGAGCTTTTCGACGCGCCAGTTTCGCCGGTTTCGTTGGTAACACCCAGAAAGATTCAGATTCGCAGAAGCCGCGGCGCAAGGAGCGGCATCCCCGGCCCATGATGGGGACATCACGTCCCCGCGGCGCGTGCATGGCCTTCCTCATGTTCCTTGCCACGGTTCACCGCGTCGCGGGTCACACCGAAGAGTGCCCGACGTATTACGTCAACCTGGACAAAAGCGTGGATCGGCGCGCACGCGTGGAACGTTTGTTCGGTGCCTTCACCAACTTGCACCGAGTGGCGGGCGTGGACGGACACAGCAAACGCGCGGTGTTGGACGTGCTTTCCGCGGAGCACTGCCCTCCGTCGTCACTGCCACGCAGTTTCGACGAAACAAACCTGGGTGTGCGTCGCGGGTCAAGCACCTACCTCTCCCGACTCGGGTGCGCGTTGTCCCACGTGCAAGCCATCCTTCGCGCGCACGACGACGGCCGGGAGTACGCGCTGATTTTGGAGGACGACGCCACGCCTGATTTGGTACCCACGTGGGTAGGATCGCTGCACAGCTTTGTGCAGACGCTGCCGAAAGACTGGACCATCGTGCAGCTCTCGGCGTTGTCGTATGGGGACAAGCTGACGGATCTGTTTACGCAGTGGCAGGAAACGCGGCGCGACACGCGCGAACCGAGCCTCACGACGCTGCCCAAACGCGCGGGGAGCTTGATTTGGAGCGCGCAGGCGTATCTGGTGAGCAGGGAGGGAATGAAACAGATCGCGGCGAAATACCGGCTACCGGATGGGAGGCTGGATATCTGCACCGCGTCCTGCGTAGAGCTGGACGACTGCGTGTTGCACGAAGGCGTGGGGGAGAACGGGTACCGCATCGCGACGCCGCCGCTGTTCGCGCCGCGGCAGGACATGAGCTCGACCATCGGCCAGACCTCGGTTGAAGCGGAAACCGGCGATGAAACAGTCGCGGAGACGGACGCGACACGACAGATGTACGAGGAATCGAGGGACGTGCTTTACCGGTGGGCGGGGTCGTGGGCGTTGAACGGGTGGAAGCGCGCGAATCTGAACATGGATCCGGAAACGCTGCGGGACGTGATGGACACGTTCGTTGACGTCGCAGGTACGGCGCACTCCGGGCTGAAAACCGGGTCCTTCGCGAAAGCGTTCCGCAAACATTGCGAAGATGAGACTCACTCGTGCGTTGTGGAGAAGGCGTGGTTGAAAAACGTGGTGAACCCGAGGGACACCTCGGGTTTGGTCGAGGAGAAGGACGCGGGCGCCGAGCCGCTGCGGACGAGATCGCGCGCGTCGACGGGACACGCAAAGGGACGTTCAAAATCAAAATCAAAATCGACCTCCAAGCACGAAAGGACCATGGATGTTGACATAGGTAAGCTCGGTCATCGCATGGAGCTCGCGCTTCTCGGGGACGGCCTAGGCGATGAGCAAAGCGCGTTTGCCCGAGCGACGCTCACGCCGGCGATGACTGGCGTCCTAGCGGCGTGCGCGGCGAGCGCGTTCGTGGCGCTCGTGGCGTTCGCGGTGGAGCGCGGCCACGCGCCTTATTCGGGCGAGCACACGGGAGAAACGGTTTCGTTGTTAGCCACGGCGGAACGCGGGGGGCTTCCATAGATGGCGTTTAGTAGTATTAGTTTAGAATAAGGTTACAACTTGGTTCTGCGTTTCGCCCCACGCTTCCTCACGCCGCTTCCTTGTCCTCGTCGGGGAACTCGTAAATCAAACCCAGGTTGTCCACGATCTTGTGCCACGCCTCGCATCCCGCGCACTGCGCGAACATGGTTCCGTTTTTGTACGCGTGCGGGTTTACCCTGCGCGTGGTTCGGTGTTTGCACACGTCGCACGTGAAGCTCATCTCCGCGCTGCGGCTCACCTTTGGAAGCTGAATCTGGTTCGCCTTGAGTTTCTTCTCGCCGCTTCCATCCGCTTCGGGGGACACGCGTTCGCCTTGCACGCCTTCCTCGTCGTCCCCATCACTCTCCACGCGAGTAATCGCGCGTAACCCCGGAAGCCGATGACAAGTGCGCTCGTCAAACCCAACCTCGTGCCACAGCACGGACTCACGCCGCCGCGTCGTCGCGCGCTCGCGGTGGGAAACGAAAAAGCCGCCGCCGCGCGCGCCGTGTGCGCGAGTCTCCACGACCTGCTGGCAAGACCCGCGCGAGCGCGTCCCAGCCCGCGGTACTGACGTCACAGCGCGCGGACACGTGAAAGGAAGTGCAAGCGACATCATCGTCGGTGCCTGTCTGACGACCGCGTCCAAGCGCGTGTCGTTGTGGCATCACATTGACATGACGCGTCGTCCACGGATGATTCCTTCCAGCGGAGGACTTTTTGAGCTTTCGCACGTGCGCTTTTTGACCGCATGGAGGATGACTAGTTCCGAGAGGGTGATTAGACCGTGATTAACTCTGCTACATTTGACCAAAACGCCAGATCTGCCGAGACGCGGACCTTCAGATCGTGTTGTGGCCGCAAAACAAGCTTGTGGATGAGGGCTGCCCTTTTCCTCCTTTTTCCCGATGGACGTTGTACCGCGCGTCACAAGTTGGCTCGCGCTTGAAGGTTACGCGCTTTCAACATGGCGCCCGCGGTCTCTGCCGTCGCGGTCAACGTCGCCCGCTACGCAGTCAACCCCGGTGGCCAACGCAGGGGTGTGACGCCTGGCAAGGTACGCGCGCCGACGATTCGCGAATTGTGACCCACATTCCCAATTCGTGATGATAAGTCGAAGACCTTCCGTCCCGAACCTGACACGAATATCCTCCGTCCCCGCAGGCTCGCGCGCGTGTCACAGCACCCAAACTCGCGCCAGGAGGTACGTGCTAGACCATATCCCATCATCCCATCCTTTTTCCGTGCACGTAGCTCGCGACCGGGAGGAGGGAACCCTTGCGAGAAACAACCACAATTATATCTTTTTCTAACGCCGCCCCACCCACGCGAACGCTTCACGCAGGTCGCTCGACCGTCCTCCCCGGCCAACACCATGATGAGCACTCTTCGGTTGTCACGCACGCGATGGACAACAGCCAGGAACTCGCTCGTGCGGAGAACCAGCTGCGCGCGATGCTCTCCCCCGACACTCCCGCCCCGAGCTCGTCCGAGGTTCGGACCATGCGCAAGAAAATCGCGGAACTCAAGAATCCCGCCAAGCGCCCGTCCGGCGCGGACATGCGCCAGGAACTGGAGAAGCTGCAACGGCAGAACACCGCACTCCTCCAGCTCAAAGAGCTTGAGATCGAGAACCTCAAGCTCAAGGGTATGAGCGTCGCGGACATCAAAAAGAAGGAGGATGAAATGGTGGCTCTCAAGGCGAAGCAGGTTGAGCTTCAGCGCGTGGTGTCCATGGCTGGTGGCAACCAAACCGCCGCTCGGGGGCCTCCCGTGGCGGTCCCGGCGAACATGATCGACCCTGCCGTCCAGGCGCAGGTACAAGCCGACGCGCTGACCAGACAGGCGGAGGCTGCCATGGCGCAGATGAACGCCCAGGCCGCCGCCGCGGCTCTCGAGGCTGACGCCGCCGCTGCTCAAGCCGCTGCTGTTGATACCGAAGCGGCGGCCGCCAACGCCGCTGCTCACGCGAAGGCACAGGCGCTAGCCAACGCTGCTGCGGCTGCGGCGAACGCCGAAGCGGCTGCCGCCGCCGCGGAACTCGCCGCGGCCCAGGCTGAGGCGCAAGCTGTCGCCCGCGCCAGGGCCGAGGCTGAGGCTGCCGCGAACGCGAAGCAGGCTGCTGAGCGCAAAGCCGTTCAGGCCACCGCCGCTGCTAAGGTGGCGACGGAGTTTGCCTCGGAGGATGAGGCGGAAGCCGCCAGACTCGTACAGGCTATGACCGGTGCCGTGGATGAGAGGGAGCTCGTCTCCGCGAACGTCGGAGCTGGCGCCCAGGAAATGACCGCCGAAGAGCGCTACGAGGCCGAGCAGCTCGCCTTCTCTGAGGTTGGCTCGGTCGAGAGCCACCGCATGAAGGAAGCGGAGGAACGCGCCAAAAGTGCCGCCGCGGCGGAAATTGCTGCTGTCGAAGCTGCCGCCAGGCAAGTTCAGGCCTCCACCAAGGCGGATGCCGAGGCTACCGCTGCAATGGCCGCTGAGGCTGCGAGGAACGCCGGCGCTATCGGTACCGCTGAGGGTGAGTACATGGGCAGAGCTGAGGTTGCTGCCAAGGCTGAAGCGGATGCCACGGCAGCCGCTGACACCAAGGCTAAGGCCATCGCTGAAGCCAAGACTAAGGCTCTCGGAGCGGCTAAGGCTGAGCTCGCACGCCTCCAGGTGGTCAACAGGCTTGAGATTGAGTCAAAAACTCGCGCGAGGGCTCCTGTCTCGCAGACGCTTCTCCTTGGTGCGGAAGCCAAGGCTAAGGCTGCGGCTGACTCCATCGCCATTGCCCAGGCCGCGACCGAGATGGCCGCTGCTTCTGAGGCGTGTGCTATCGCTGAAAGACTCGCCCTTGAATCTGCTGTCGCGGTGATCAAGACCATCGAGACCGCTGAAGAGAAGGCCATCGTTTCTCGCACAACCGCCAACCACGCTGCCGAGGCGAAGATTGCCCTCGATCTTTTCGCCGCCACGGACAAGGAAGGTTTTGCGCATATCGCGCAAGAGGCGACCAACGCCAAGTACGAGGCTGACATGGCCGCCTCCGAGAAGGCCCAGGCCGACAAGGGCGCTGCCGAGAAGGCTGCCGCTGACCGCGCTGTCTCCGCCCAAGCGGCTGCGGAGAAGGCGGCTGTCGACAAGGGTGTCGCCGAGGCTGCCGCGCAGAAGGCCATCTCTGAAGATGCTGAGGCTAAGGCTGCCGCTGCCGAAGAAGCCGCTGCCGCGAAGGCTGCGGCCGAAGAGGCGGCAGCCATCGCTAAGGCTGAAGCTGAGGCCGCCGCTGAAAAGAAGGCGAAGGAGGACGCCGAAGCTGCCGAGAAGGCTGCGAGGGCTGCGAAGCTGGAAAAGCTGAAGGCAAAGGCGAAGGAAGATCCCGAGGGTGCGTATTACGAGATTGAGAAGATGGTCCGTGCCGGTGAAGGAAACACCGAAGACTGGACGGAAGCCAAGCGTCAGGCTGATGAGGTTGTCGGACACTTGCTCGGGGTCGTCAAAAAAGGTGTGACCCCCACGCCTGGTGACGTCTGGATGATCGAACCCATGATTCCCGTGGCCGGCAGCAAGCTCACCGTGTACTACAACGCCGCCGCGACGTGCCTCGCCGGCGTCAAGCAGTACGGCTCCGTTACCTGCAACTCTGGCTGCAACAACTGGGAGCAGCCTGAGAAGACTGTGATGAAGGAGGTGAAAGCCAGGTTCAAGGTTAACGGCAAGCCCATCAAGGCTGTAAAGGGCTCTTGGTGGCAGAAGGCTGAGATTGACGTCCCCGAGGAAGCGTTTGTCGTGGACATCGTGTTCAGCGACGGTGGATCCCAGTACGACAACAACAACCGCGCCGATTTCCACGCCGCCGTCGAAGGTGCTGAGGAATCGTTGGAGATCAACCGCTGGGGGCGCGCCTCGGATTTATACTATCAGCTCGTGGACGACCGCGTGATTCGCGAGGAGAAGGCGAAGATTCGCAATGACCGCCGCGCCATACTCAGGAAGAAGTCCAAGGGTATCGCGGATGAGGTGACCCGCAGACAACGCGAGCACGTGCTGTACGTTGATCCCCCGGATCCCCGCGCTGGCCAGACCGTTCGTGTGCACTACAACCCGAGCAACACCAACTTGAAGACTGCTAACGAAGTGTACATCATCGGTGGCTGGAACAGATGGACGCACGCCGAAACCATCGGCCCCATCAAGATGGAACCCAACGAGGCGGGCGGCCAGCACGTCTCGTGCGAGTTCACCGTGCCCGCGGATGCGTACAAGATGGACTTCGTGTTCGCCAGCAAGCCCAACGGCAAGGGACTATTTGACAACAACAACCGGTTGGACTATCACGTCCCTATCAAGGGTGGCATGAACGCCACCACGGGTGAGCCCGTGAAGGAGCCCCCGCTGCACATCGTGAGCATCAGCGTCGAGATGGCGCCCATCGCCAAGGTCGGCGGCTTGGGCGACGTCGTGACGTCCCTGGCGCGCGCCACGAAAGAAGAGGGCCACAAGGTTGAAGTCGTGCTCCCCAAGTACGACATTCTTGATTACGACTCAATCGAGGGATTTGTGGAAGTTACCGGTTTCAGCTGGGGCATGACGTACAACCGCGTTTGGCACGGTCTCGTGGAGGGCGTGGACACGTACTTCATCGACCCCGAAAACGGAATGTTCCAGGTTGGCATGATTTACGGCACCGATTACCTCGAGATCCCGCTTACCGACGCGGAGCGCTTCGGCTTCTTCAGCAGAGCCGCGCTGGAGTGGATGTTGCAGAGCAAGAGAAACCCCGACATCATCCATTGCCATGATTGGCAAACCGCGCCCTGCGCGAAGTCGTACTGGGAGGACTACAACGCGTACGGGTTGGATAACCCGCGCATCGTGTTCACCATCCACAACCTGAACTACGGCAAGGAGCTCATCAAGGAGGCGATGACGTACTCGCAGGCGAGCACCACGGTGTCTCGCACGTACCGCGAGGAAATCGCCACGCACGGCTCTATCGTGGATAACCTTCCCAAGTTCCACGGCGTCGTGAACGGCATCGACCCCGACATTTGGGATCCCAGCGGCGACGACTTCCTGCCCCGGTACTACGACGAGACGGAAGTCGTGGCGGGCAAGGCGGCGGCGCGCCAGGCGTTGTGCGCGTACAGCAACATCCCGAACAAGGAGGGTACTCCCCTTGTCGGCATCGTGACTCGCCTCACGTCCCAGAAGGGTGTTCACATGATCAGGCACGGCATCAAGAGGGCCCTGGAGCGCGGTTGCCAGGTTATCCTGCTCGGCTCGGCGCCCGACCCGGAGATTCAGCAAGACTTCGACATGATGTTCCACGAGTTGAAGAACGGCTACCACGACTACATGTGCTTCCACCTGTACTACAACGAACCCTTGAGTCACTTGGTGTACGCCGGTTCAGATATCATCCTCGTGCCTTCAATGTTTGAGCCGTGCGGTTTGTCGCAGCTCATCGCCATGCGTTACGGTACCGTCCCGGTCGTGCGCCGCACCGGCGGCCTGAACGACACCGTGTTCGATTACGACGTCGATCACGGAAAGGCGGAGTGGGAGGGCATGAAGCCCAACGGGTTCAGCTTCGACGGCACAGAAGACAGCGCAATCGACTTCGCGCTGGATCGCGCGATCAGCTTGGCTTATGACAAGCCCTCGGAGTTCCGTGCTCTCCAGGCGAACTGCATGACTCAAGATTGGAGCTGGAACAGGCCGGCGCTTGAGTACATTGAGATTTATCACGCGGCGAGAAAGCCGTATTAAGAGTCAGGCTCACATAGTATTGCGCGCGCGGGGGAGAGAACAAGAAAGAAGAGCGGGAGAGGAGGGCACGCGTCTGCTTGTTAGTATTGGGTAAAACCACATTTTAAGATCAAGTTTTACCGACCATGTTCCACTCCCATGACGTCCCAACCTGCTCACAACCCTCGTGCCTTCCCCTCTTCCGACAAAATTAATCAAAGTTTTACAAAAACCTACTCACCTCCGAACCTCACCTGTCACGTCCAAGAAAAAGAGCTCCTCCTAACAAACGCCATTCGAACGGCGGGACGAGGCCTCATAACCCGTTGCGGAGGGACAACGGAGGCGAGCGGCGAGTTGCGGAGTACACGCTTAGACCTCAGGGTGAGCGGGTTAGGCACGTGACGAACGAGTCCAGACGACGCCATGTTGGACCTCGTGCAATGGCTCAACCCGTCTGTTTTTTTTTCGTTTCGTCGTCCCCGAATGCTCTTTTTCGTCCTGTCCCCTGACCATCAAAATCCCCACACCCTTAACGATAGGACGATGGTACGTGTGTGTGCGAAAGCGGGTGGTCGGGAGAGGGATGTGCTCTTGAATCGTATAGTCCCGAAGACGGCGTCGCGCGCTCAAAAGTCGTGATGTTGGGCCGCACGCTATCGACGCAGGTGGGGGAATAGTATCCAGGCGGACGGACAGCTTAGTTCTCAATGTTCGACGTGCGCGACGAGTCACGAAGCATTCAAGTTCGAGACGGCGACTTCGGTGACTATAAGCGCGACGGGACGCACCATGTCATCTTTGCCGGTACCGCGCTGATGGACGACAGCGGTGTCAGTAATATCTGGTCCCCTACTCTCTTTAGGACTACGATGGAAAGTACTGATTTCGTCAGTAATGCCGCTTCCCCACCCAGAGGAGAGCAAGGCGATGAATCAAAGTACCTGATTCAGTTCAGCAGCCCATCCCTCTCAGCAGTGGCACACGCTGTTGTCAGGGTGAACCTCGGACAGGCGGTGTACCTTCGTCTTAATTCGACGGTTTATGCGGTGATTTCAATGGACGCGACGGAAAACCACCCCAAGCAAACGAAAAAAAAACAATTTGCCAATATTAATCATGACGGATGCAACAACTGGTACGCATTTTGAATTTTTGCGCCTTGTACGTTGTCCCTAAATCCAACAAGAACGCTACTAACCAAAACTTCCTTGAATTCTTCACACGCAGGCTTGGCGCGAGAGACACAAGTTTTGGAAAGGAAACGTCACTGCAATAAATTTGTCTGGAACGCTTTCTGATGGACGAAACAACTGGGACATGGAATTTTGCCAGTCTATACGCGGCATCAACGGTAGCAACCGAGTACACGCTCCGTTTATCGAATCACTGGACTGCTTCGGTCGACCAAATAAACAGGTCACGCTAGGCGTAAAAGGATATAAGCTCATGACGGTGCTTCCCAACAGCTTTGGAACGTACACATCAGCGCGGACGATCAGCTTCGCGAGGACTTCACCGTCAAGGTTTGTTGATGGGGGTGGGAATGACATGGGAAGCGCTGATCGTTTCAGTGATTCTTGTACGCTGGGACTACGAACGATATTGACATCCTCGGACACGCTTGAGCTGACTGGCGATGTAACGAAGCAAACGGGAGACGGCACAGTGCCCGTCGACGCGCTGTCATGCTTTGAGCCGAAGGTACGTGCGGCATCGTGTCACATTCCAACCTTTGAATTCTGCTGACGATTTTTACCAACTGAATGTTTTCGCCACAGGTTGGCACACATACTCTGTCAGTGAGACTGACGCCGTTGTTGGCGACGTAAACGTCGGCCCATCGTTGATTAGCGACTCCTTCGACCTCACCTTCACACTTGGCCGCGGGCTCACCGCAGTTGAAAATATTCTCCTTCGGAGCTAAATTCTTCCTTGGTGCGTTGCGCGCTGAATACTTCGTACTTCTTGTTGCTTTCCTTCGAAGCGCTTGAATTATTGCTCCGAATGCTTTATACTCACTTTTGATTTGCCATTTCTCTTTTCCTCGCGCGCAGGCTCTGCTTTACGCATCGGATAGTCTAACACCGTTGGATGAACGTCGCCGACGGTGGCTGTAATCCTATCATGGACTCGGGCGCATTTGGAACAACAGACGTCACCTTGAACGATACGAACCGCGAGCTGTATCCATACATCGTCCGGACAACAGCGAAAGGCACTTTTTGCTCTTTCCCATTTCTCCTGACTGATTGTCCGCTTTAAGAAGCATTTTCTGACGGCTAGATTAATTTTTATTTGTTTTTTTTCGTTTCGTGTGATTTCCAAAACCAGCTGCGACCTCCGTTGGATTTTATGAGTTGGCGTTTCACCGACGCCGAGTGTTGATGCAATAGACTCTCGTCCTACGTCCTCGAAATCGTCGCCGGTCGTTCGCAAATGCTCGGACTCCCGACTCCGTGCCTTCCGTACGTCGACCCTGTATCAAACCACACGGTCTGCACGGTCTCAAGCAACCGCACGTGCAACCGGTATCACGCTGCGGCGAACACGGCTCTCGACACACTTGTGAAGTGTTCGTGCTTGACGCGGGCCTGAATCCTGCATATGGCAACGATACCCTCCCAGACGAGAGCATCACACAAAGGGAAGTCATTGTCGTCCCTGCAGATAATTACCTGGATTATTGTCGTGAGAACGTCACATTGGGGACGTGCGAGTGCATGGGACCGGCCACTTCAGAATACTCGATTTCGGACGTGCTGTGTTCGCAAGTTGCTAGTTTTTCCGTGATTGCTGTCAACGGCGTGGCGCAGTTCTCCAACATGTATGCCATGGGACCGACAGTGAGCTCTGCCTTCGATGCAGAAGGATATCGACTAAAATTCAGCTCATCAGGACTGTTACATCTGACCTTCGGAATTATTGTCACGGAAGGTGCGGGCTATTCCTTTGCTTCAGTACGAAGGTGAGGCTTATGGGTCGCTGGGAATGCGCTATCGCCTCGGCGTGCTGTTTAATGGACGGACACGACCTCGTCGTGTGGTGGTGGGAGTCGTGATCTTCGCCCGTAAATACGTACTGGTGACATTCGTGGTGCTCTTCTCGGACCAAGCGCATTTGGGAAGCTATCTGAATATTTGGCTTCTGGAAGCGTGTTCCGTGCTGCACCTGTTTGTTCGTTCTTCGTACGCATTTTGGCAACAAGGCAAAACGGTCAAAAAGTACGCCGTGGACGCGCGCCGTACCAGCGACCTGACTTCGGCGCATAGATGGTACCAACGAAAAGCGTAAGAAGGTAGTTCGGCAGGTACATCCACCGTTGAAGGGTCGCGTGAGGGCTAGAGAGAAAGGGTGGCCAAACAAGAGAACGAGAGGGCGCAACAAAAACGATAGACGCACGAATGTGTGAACGCGAAAGAGAGTTTCTTTTTTAGCACTCAGGCAGCTAAAGCCCGAACCATCTCGGTATTAAAATCCTTGTCATCTCCCCTCAACACTATTATCGCCTCTCAGTAAGTACTGCTTACGCGAGAGACTTCATGAGGGCGTCACCCTGGGTCTGCGCAACGGCGAGAGCAGCGATGGCCGCATCCTTGTCCTTCTGGCGGATGGCGAAGTCGAGCTTCTCGACGCTCTTGAAGAAAGCCTTGGCTTCAGCCTTGCCGGTACCCTTGTTTTCGACCAGGTTGTTGATGTCGAAGCGCATGGTGCCGACCTGGCGGCGGAGCTCGTTGGCGGCCTGGGTCCAGTACGCCTTGTTGACGTAGGTGACCATGTCCTGGTCGAGGCGGGAGATGGACTCCTTCGCGCGGACCGCTGTCTGGGCGGTGGTCAGCTTCTGGAACGCGAAGCGGGAGGCACCAGCCTGGCGGGTGGACTCGGCGATGTTAAGATCGCGGGCCTGATAGGGAAACGGGAAAGGGAGTATCGATGTCAGACCGTGGTCACTGGTGACAAATTTGAGGAAACGAACGACGATGATTGATGAAAAAACACGCCGTTTCGTTTCAGGAAAACGCGGCGGATGGGGGTGTCAAGGTGGTGCACGTACCTCGTAGATAAGCTGGAGACCTTCCTTGTTGGTCACACGCTGGTCGGTGAGCTCGATGGAGTTGAGCGCGAGGGCGGGGGCCGCGTTGAGGGCGACAATGCCGGCGACGAGAAGGGACACAGCCTGCAAAGAGGAAGGATCGGAAAGACGAGAGGAGTCAGGGAATGATGTCTCGCTGGCAGGGTTTGTTTTACCCACCACCGCGCCGGGATCGCGTATGGGCGTTGTCATTCCCTCGCGTCCCTTGATAGCTAGGCCGGATTCCAATGAACCCGCATCGCTCGCGTCTGGTGCGACATCTCCGCTGTGTTTTCGACGCTCGCGGCGAGGTGGGTGCGGACGCAACCCGAAAGCACGCCACTTGTTAATATCCACCGCGATGGACGTTAATCGCGGAAACTCACCTTGGACTTGTTGTCGGACGCGGACGCCTTGACGACGACAGAGGCCTTGGACGCCTTGGCGCGGATCTGCACCTTGGCAACGATGGCCTTGCCGGTGAAAGCGGAGGTGGAGAGAGCAGCCATCTTGTCGGTGAGAAGGTGGAGGTTCGGTGTCGGGTGCGAGAATGGGCCGATTGCAACTCGGGACAGTGAAGAACTCGCTTTGCCGAGAGCGAAAGATTGACAAACTGATGGACCAATCAGAGGAAGAGGCGAATCGAGAAATGCAAAATACGGCCCAAAACCTGCGTTGGTTCACAGAATTGAAATACACAACACTACTTGCGCGAACTGAGGCGACTTGTGGCACCGAACGAACCTACCGCCTCCTCCTTCTCCTTCTCCAACGCAGATTTCCCCGCACCCCCCGATGCGACGGCATGTCGTCACTGGTGTTTTCCTCGTCTCGACAGGCGCGGTGGTAGTGCTACTGTGCCGCGCCGTGCACCTGCTCGCGCACGTCGTTTTGGCCAACCCACTCTCCTTTAACTCGACACCCGCGAACCTCCCTGTCAAAGTACGCGAGGCTGTTATTCTGGCGGTGCACGTGCGAGTGCCGGTGAAACGCGATCCGGTGGAACGAGTCGCGGTGACACAACTGGCGCGGGCGTGCGGCGCTTCGTTCACCACGGTCGCCGCCAATGCCGTCGACGAGGCACGACGGAACGTGGAGTCGGAACAGGTTGTGGAACTGGAACCTTTCGTGGTTTGCGAAAACGACGCGCGCGCGCCTTTGTCGCGAGCTGACACCGAGACTTGGCTTGGAAATCCCGGTTTAACGATCGTAGATGCGTCGCGAGACGAAGAGCGGGAGGTTCTCGGCCACGCGTTTGACGTGTTCAGCGGGATTTACGGCGCGGCGGTGAAATCTCGAGCGCTGCGTTTGCTGGCAGAGTCTGACACGTTGGACCGGGCTTGGATACTCGAACCCGACGTCGCGTACACGGGCGACTGGAACGACTTTTTCAAACAGTACGACGAAATGTATCCCGACCACGATTTGATTGCGGTGAACTCGACGAATTCGACGGGAGGAGCGAAGTGGACACACGCCAAATCGTGCACGCTGTGCGCAGACGGCGAGCCGTGGTACACCGCGTTTCTTCCCGTGTTTCGCGTGTCCAAAAAGCTCGCGAAGAAGTTGGTGGACGGACTCCAGGGAAACCTCACCGGGCATCACGAGGCGTTCATACCGACGACGTGTTCGCGTATGCCTGGATGTACGTGGGCGCCTGTGGAAAGCGCCGGTGTGTTTCGGTACCGGCCGGTGGTGGGCGATGTGGAGGCGACGCGGGAAAAAAAGCCGGGGAGACTATTTCATCCCGTGAAAACAGCCCCCGCTTTTCGAGCGCTGGTGGAATAAAACGGCAACGAGTGGTGAGTTTAAGTGGTGTCGTGTACTACTTACACGCGGTGCGGCTAATTTTGCTACCCTTCTACGGTCTCACCTGACTACAGTCTCAAATCACCAGTCCACGTGGTCTTCCAAATCTTGATACCGTCCAATCGTCGCGCACCGCTTCGCCTTGCCCGACAACAAAATGCTCCGCGCTGTACGAAGCCGCGCCGCGAGATCATCCTCACTCCCAGCTCCCTGTAACAGCGTCGGGACGATGTCCTCAAGGAGTTCCGACCCTAATCGTGCCATCAATAGACTGGTCTGAATTTTCTGCCACGTCAACGCCAACTCCGCGACGTGTGCGCGGGAACACCGCGGGGTGGGCGCGGGCGGCGCCGGCGGAGCGCCGTCGCGCAAATCGTTCCAGTACTCCTCCGGAAGCCAGGTGAGGAAGTAGTCCTCGCCAGTCTCTGAGGTGCTAGTGTGTCCCCGAGCGCGTTGGTCGAGTGAGGCGTACGCTTTCCGGTCGGGGTATCTCAATTTCTTAGCCTGTGAAAGAAGCGTGAGAAACGCGTCGCGACGACGCGACGCTCGCGCTTCGTCCGACGTCATCAAACCTTCAATCATAGGCGCGCACTCTTTCCACAGTCTCACCACGTTTCCCAGCGCGTACGCGGCGTCGCAAAGCTCTTCGGGACTCAGCTCGTCACGACGCAGCTTGCCCCAATCCACTTTCTCCATCGCGCTTTCAATCCACCCCATAGCGTCAAGCGCGGTTTGCGCGCGCGTCGCGGCGTCTCGAGCGTCTTCGTCGGCTTTCCCGCGCGCGACATTTGCGCGCCGGCCGTCCGCGACTTTCGACATGAACGATGCCGCAGCCGCTTTGGTTGGTGCGCGCACGTCCAGCAACGGTCCATCATCTTCGGACGTAATTCTCTCGTATCGCTCTTTGAGCTCGACAAACTCCCTGCAACGACGGCGTGGGGCGGAGAAAACGGAGAAACGTCATCAGTCAACGATTTGAGAATGCGCGAAAAGAAAGAGGTCACGCACGTGGCACAAACGTACCGTGGCAAACGCGCGCGTTTCGACGCCGCGTTAGGATTGACACCGGTATTGCCAGCCTGTGCATCTTCCGTCTCGGTTTGATACCTGCGGTGTTTGTTGGGACAAGGCGAGGTCAGGGTGGTCCGCGGAGGCGAAAAGTCCTCGGAAAAAGCAACACGCGCTGCGGATGACGCACCAACGCTTGACCGTTTGCTGCGCAGCTTCGTACTCAGCGCATGCTGCCTCGAGTGCGCCTGTCGCTCTGCTCAGGAGCAGGCAGGCGTTGCCCAGCCTCCCGTGAGCGGCTTCCATGGCGCCCGTTGCCCCGCGCGTTGCGCTATGTCGTGGCTTCTCCCAGCTTTCATCGTCGAGTTTGAGTTTCAAGTCGGTGGGGTGGTTATGGGCATTTTTTCTCCCGCGTTTGAGTTTTGCCGCATCAGACGCGCGCTCCTCCGCCCTTTCCAACCCGCGCGTCGACGTGCACGCAGGGTAGCAACTAGACGGGATGGGTAACCAACGCGCTCGCTCGCGCGGTCTTCGCCATGGCACGCGCAACATGTTCAGCCGCCCCTTCCGCAAGAAGGGTATGCTGAACGCGACCACGTTCCTCCGCACCTTCCGGGTACGTGCCTTCCCGCATCATCCGCGCGATGTTTCCTTCCGGAAACCGTCTCTCTGTGTGTCGATACGGCGCGAGCGACGCATCTACGGCGTGTAATGGTTGCAGTAGTGTGGGTTTCGTGTAGTCGCGCGGCTGTCTTTCCCAACCACCGTGTCTCCCATCCCCGCGCGCGTCGCGACGCCGGTAAACATCAAAGCTGACTTTTAGGGTTTATTTTTCTCCGCTCAACAGGTTGGTGACTACGTTGACATCAAGGTGAACCCCGCGCAGCAGAAGGGTATGCCCTACCTCGCGTACCAGGGCCGCACCGGTGTCGTGTGGAACGTCACCCCCCGTGCCGTCGGTGTTGAGGTTAACAAGCAGGTACGTGTCGCGCAGCCGCTCCCTTTCCGTCCGCGCGTGCAATCCGGGAAAATCGCGTCACGGTAAAAAACCCTAGAGAGGCATTGCTGACATTTTCCACTTTTCTCGCGCCACAGATCGGTGGTCGCGTCGCTAGGAAGCGCCTCCACATCCGCATCGAGCACGTCCAGCACTCCAGGTGCCGTGAGGACTTCATCAACCGCCGCATTGCGAACGACGCGGCGAAGGCGGAGGCCAAGAAGACGGGCAAGACGGTTGTCACCAAGCGCGCGCCCGTGGGCCCGCGCAGCGGATTCGTTCTCACAAACGTGAGCACGGAGATCCTCACCCCCATCCCGTACGACATCGTGCGTGAGGGTATCAAGTACTAATCAGCCAAAGAAATGGATAGTTAGTGCGGGCGGGTTGTAAAGGATAGAACACTTGCCAACTTGTCGTTACAAAAAGCGAATCACGCGGTCTAAACTACGGGTCCCTCTACTTTTCTAACTCGATTTGCCTCGCCGCCAGTTTCGCGACCATCGCTTTGATTCTATCCTGCAGCGTTTGCAACGTTTCCGTTCCGATTACTCGCGAGTCGGGTAGCGCACAGACGCTTCCGTCGTCTGACAGTTGCCACCCCAACGCTTCCATAGCAAGCGTACCGCCGCGAATCCTGACCGCGTGCGTCACGTACGCTCTGTTATCAACGCGCAGCTTTCGAAACCGTTTCTCGTCTGGTGCGTTGGCGACGTTGCACGCGATTCTGTATACGTACCGAATCGCCTCACCAGCGAAATTGATATCCGGGTGCGTCTCCATCGTATCCAGCGCCACGCGGAGCAGAGCTAAGTCCGTCGTGTCACTGCGCGATGCCGTTTCGTCATCCTCCGCCACAGATGGGAATTCCAACTTTGCGGTTTTCATCCACGCCGGCGCCGTCGCCAGTCGCTCCGTGGCCCTCATTCGCCACAGCGCGGTGTCTCTTTCTGAGATTCCCAGATCCCTCAACGCGAGAAGTATCTTGGTCTCCACCGGTGCGGCGACCAGGTCGGCCGGTGTGCTTACCCCGGCGCGTTCCTCCAACCGCGCGAATACCGACGCGACGGTCCACTTCGCGTCGCCCGCGGGTGCTAATATATCAGCCATCACCTCGTCAAGCTCCTTCCCTCGCGCCACCGCGATCCACTCCAAAAGCGCGTCCGCGTTCACGCGTGCCGCGAGCATCACACGGTTCGTGTCAGTAGTGTCAAGCGCCGCGAGCGACTCTTGCGTCGCGATTCCCGCTTTAAGCAGTCGCTGCGCGACAATGGCACCGCCGACGATTGTGCACAACTGTTCGTCGGGTACGTCGCAGCACCGCGCGACGTCCATGTCGTTCAACCCATCGGGCATGCGCCGCGTGAGCAAACACGAGACACACGAAAAGGATGAGTTTGTTGAGGCAGTTGAGGCATCGCCGACTTCGGGGGCCTTGCCTTTGCCTTTAAAAGGTGCCGACACTGTGACAGACCCGACTGGCTGGTCGCAGCACGTCCAGCGGCCCTCGAACGGTCCCTCTCCCGGAACCCGCCGCGTTTTCTCACAGCGGTCGCATATCAGAAGCGTGGAAGGCGATCGATCCTCCGGGACGTGAGCGCCGGAGGTGCCCAGTCCATCGGACGCCTCGCTCATCGATCGCGTCGATTGAAGTGACACATTCTGACTTGGAAATGGAGAAATTGGCAAAAAGCGAGCCTCGGACGTTCACAAGCAAACAGTCACAAAATCGGGAACACGCATCGGCCAATCGGATAAAATGGCGATCATGGGTGACGAACGAAACCAAAGGTTTGCCGGGGGGTGCCGATGGGACTTCCCCGCCCGAATGTTAGCCTTTGCACCCCATTTCCGCACACACGGACGCACGTGTTCGCACCCGTATTGGTGTCAGCATGTTCTCCGTCGCCATCACGACGGCCGTCCCCGCGCCCGCCGCCCTTTTGGTACGTTCGTCGCCGCCGCTTAATCTCATTTTATCCCTGAAGCCAACAGTTGTGTTCATCCATCATCTCATCAGATAACAACCTTCCAAGCACGACGCGGGCTGATCCGACACGGACACACGGACCAAGAGCGACGCGGGCTAATCCGACACGGACTGGTGCCCCGACGTTTCTCGCGCTCGAGCGTACGATACGTCTATCAACACCACTGACCGTGCTCGATCCCTCGCACTCTCTTCCCCTTTCAGGCGGGCCGCCGCGTCCGTCGCGCCGCGCGCAGCTCGCGTGCTGCGATCCGTGTCTCGGCCCAGCAAAAGCCCCAAGGCCCCGCGGATGTGGACGAGGATAAGAACCAGCGCGCGGTGAACGCGATTGCCGGTGCGGCCGCCGCTGCCGCTATTCTGGGCAACACCGGCGCTGCCATGGCGGATGCGTACTCCGATTACATGCAGGCTCTCGAGGAGCAGAACATCAAACCTGGTGAGATCGTGATGGTCCAGCCGACGCCTGTCAAAGCCGCGCCGAAAGCCGCGACGAAGGCTGTGAAAGCCGCGCCCGCGCCGAAAGCCGCGAAGGCTGCCGCCCCTAAAGTTGACAAGGAGGCTGCCGCTGCTGCCAAGGCCGCCGCCGACGCTATCAAGGCGGAGAAGGCTGCCACCGCCGCCGCGGAAAAGGCCGCCGCCGACGCTATCAAGGCGGAGAAGGACGCCGCCGCCAAGGCTGAGCGAGACGCCGCTGGTGCCGAGAAGGCCGCTGCCAGTGTGGCTGCCAAGGCGGAGAAGGCTGCCGCTGCCCCCGATGCTGCGGAAAAGGAGGCTGCTGCCGCCGCCAAGGCTGAGGCCAAGGCGGAGAAGGCTGCCACCGCCGCCGCGGAAAAGGCCGCCGCTGACGCTATCAAGGCGGAGAAGGACGCCGCCGCCAAGGCTGAGCGAGACGCCGCTGGTGCCGAGAAGGCCGCTGCTAGGGAGGCTGCCAAGGCGGAGAAGGCCACCGCTGCGCCCAACGCCGAGGAGAAGGCTGCCGCCGCCACCGCCAAGGCTGAGCGTGACGCCGAGGCCGCCGCCGCTAAGGCTGAGGCTAACGCTGAAGCCGCTGTCGCGCGCGATGCCGCTGCCCAGGAAAGGGCGGAGAAGGCTGCCGCCGCCAAGGCTGAGCGAGACGCCGCCGCCGCCGAGCGCGCCGCGTCCAGACCCTCCAAGCCCGCCGCTCAATCCTCCGGTGATTCTTCTCCCCTCCTCGCCGGCGCCGCGGTCGTGGTTGCCGCGGGCGCCGCTGCCACTCTCGGCGGCAAAAAGAAGGCGCCTGAACCTGAGCCAGAGCCAGAGCCCGAGCCCCAAATGCCTAACCCTTTCTCTTTCTTCGGAAAGAAAGCGGCGGAGGCGGCTGTCGACAAGAAGCCTCCCGTCGACATCCCCAAGAAAAAGGGGTTTTCTTTCGGCGGGACAATGAAGATGAAAAAGCCCGAGCCCATGCCCACGCCGGTCGCGAAGAAGCCGAAGTTCTCCTTCGGCGGGACCATGAAGATGAAGAAGGAAACCCCCGCGCCGCCTCCTCCCCCCCCCCCTGAGCCCACGGGTTTCGCGAAACTGTTCGCCAAGAAAGCCCCTGAACAACAACAACAAAATCAAGTGCGAGATGTGGAGGTCGTTCCTCAAGAAAAGAAATCGCAGCCCAAGTTCACCCTCTTCGCCAAGAAGGCGTCCGAGCCGGAACCCGACTACATCCCCGAAACGGCGGAGGAACGCATCGAGCTTGCCACGCAAGAGGCTGAGGATATCGTCGCGGGTGCTTACGAAGCGGCGGAAGACGCGGCCGCGGCGGCGGCGGAGGCTGATGAAGAGAGCGAAATCGCGCAGGAGGCGTTCGACGCCGCGGAGACCGGCGCCGAGAAAAAGGAGGCCCGCGCCGAGCTCAACCGTGCCCAAAAGGAAGCTCGTCAGCTGGATCAAGTTGCCAAGGTGGCCGCTACGCGCGCCATCAACGCCGCGAAAAACGAGGAGCGTTCCATCGTCACCATGCTCTCCGCTGCGGACCGCAAGGTGTACAGCGCTACCGCTGCTCCCAAGGAGGCTCCCAAGAAGGTCGCCCCGCCTCCCGTGAGGGCTCCCGAGCCCGAGCCCGAGCCGGTAGAGGCGGCGCCCAAGAACCCATTCGCTGGGTTCAGCTTCCCCAAGGCCCCCAAGTTCAGCATGCCCAAGATCCCCAAGATGCCCGCGAAGGCGCAGGCGGCGGGAGCGGCTGCTTTCAAACAGGCGCCGGTCGTGGTTGTCGTCGAGGAGGTTGCCATTCCCGTCGAGTCGGAGGAGGATATCTTCGCGCGCGTCATGGCCGAGAAGCAAGCGGTTGACGCGGCTGACGCGGCCAGCAAGGCCAAGGCCAGGGTGGACGCGATGGCGAAGGCCACGAAGGAGGTCGAAGCCACCAAGAAGGCTGCCGAAGCCGCCGCGAAGAAGTCTGCCGACGAAAAGATCGCCGCGCAGAAGGCAAAGATCGAGGCGTTTGAAAAGGAAGTGGCTGACAAAAAGGCGGCGGCCAACGCCAAGGTGGCTGAGGCGAAGAAAGCGAACGACGACAGAAAGGCTGCGGCTGAGGCTGCCAAGGCTGAGGCGATCAAGGCGAAAGAGGAAGCGAAAGCTGCCAAGGCTGCCAAGGGTGGCGGTGGCTTTTTCTCTTTCGGCAAAAAGGATGCGAAGCCCGCGGCGATGCCCGCCGCTAAGCCCGCCGCCAAGCCCGCCGCCGCCGGCAACGACGCTGATACCAACGCTGCGGACGCGCAGAATTGGATTGACGGCTGGAAGAGTGGTGACGCCGCCGCGCCCGCCGCAGCGCCCACCGCCGGCGCCAGCGACGCTGATGCCAACGCGGCTGACGCGCAGAATTGGATTGACGGCTGGAAGAGTGGTGACGCCGCCGCGCCCGCCTCAGCGCCCGCCGCCGGCGCCGGTGACGACGCTGATGCCAACGCGGCTGACGCGCAAAAGTGGATTGACGGATGGAAGAGTGGTGACGCTGCCGCGCCTGCTGCTCCCAAGGCGGCTGCTCCCAAGGCTGAAGCGAAGAAGGCTCCTTTCTCCTTCCCTTCCTTCCCTTTCAAAAAGAAGGACGCCAAGGCGCCGGCGGAAAAAACCGAGCCGAAAGCAGCACCCGTCGGCGCTTGGCCACCCGCGGGGGCGAAAATGGAAGCCGTGCCCGCGAAGAAGAAAGCGGCGCCCGCCGCTCCCGCCGCGGGCGCGAGCGACGCGGACGCGAACGCGAAGAACGCGCAGGCTTGGATTGACGCGTGGAAGAGCAGTGAGAAGTGAGGTTTTTGATTGCGAAAAGCAAAATTGACAAACTAGCAGCATAAAGCATAATATACACGAGAGCACGAAAGGCAAACGACGCGCGTTATCACGTCACACCCGTTCCGCTTACGCTTACGCGGCGATGACGGTTTCCAGTTCCACGCCACCCACGAGCTCCGCCTCGACCATGCCTTTTTCCAGCCGCTCCAGCAGTCGCGCGTTGTACTCCCCCGCCGGGTAGGGGTTTCTCGTTTCCGCCCCCGCGGGCATGCGCGCCTTGGGCGCCCACTCCTGTTCCGGGACGTAGGTTCCCAGGACGTGGTCCATACCAGGGCAGCACACGTTGTAGTTCACGCGGCCGCTCAACACGTGGTGCCCGGTGTGGTTCTTGTACAGCCAGTCGTAGTACGGCGTTTTGCGCAGCGCCGTTCCCAGCCAAAGCGGGAAGTTCAAACCGTCCGCAAGGGGGATGTCGTCCATGCCGTGCATCGCGGGGTGCAGGGAGTTCCACACCAGCGCGTGCAGCGCGGTGGCGCCGAAGATAAGCCCGGCCATGGCGGGCAGGGAGAAGCCCTGTGAATGTGAACGAAAAGCGTCAGTTTTGAGTCTTGAGTATTTGTAAGAGCCGCGAGTACTGGTAAGAGTTACCAGTAGTGCACTTCCTTTTAATGACGGCCGTGTAGTGTTCCAGACGCAGTACGCAGAGTGTCAGGATTTGGGAAAGCCCAGATACGTACCATCAGGGCCAGGATCGGCACGGACGTTGGGATCATCTGCGCCACCATCAGCCCGGTCACGTCGTACTCAAACGCGGTGCCTCGGTACTTGCTCTTTTCCAGCATTTTGGCGGGCGTGGAGTTGAGCCACTTGGGGTCGGTTTTTAGAGACATGTCATCCAACGTCTCCGCGTGGTGCTCGATGTGCCCGCCACCATCCGCGCGCGGGGGTTCCTTCTCGCCCGTCCAAAAGCACGCCAGCCGTTGCATCCAAGGCGTTTTGTTGAACTCCGCGTGTTGGTAATACCGGTGCGTGACGTACTCGTTGAACGACACGATCGCGTACATGGTGGGAGCCGCGAGGATCCAGCGCACGGCGGTGGCGCTGATGGCGTCAGCACCGGCGAAGGCCACGACCTTGGTGCCGCTGCGACGACCGGTGACGGCGCGCGAACGGCGGATGGTCTTGTTGCCCACCACGGGCACGCCGACTAGCGCCTTGCCCATCGTCATCGTGGAGGCGGCTGCGAAAGACATTACGCGTGAACCTCGGGTGAAGCCAGTGCAGTGGATACTAGTGCGTAGCTAGTGTAAGTGTTGCGCCAGGCGAATGCTGGACAGACACTTGGGGGAGGTGGATTGGTGTGCGGAAGAGTGATGAGCGCACGGCGCGGTGGGCGCAACACCCGTCGCTGAATCCAAAAATCGACGTCACTGCCGTCTGACGAGAATATCCAGCAGCCAGACGCGCGCGAAATGGGAGGCACAGACTGAAAGGGGACAAACACACACTCAGCGGCAGGTCTCCAGAGGCCACGAAACGCCGGAAATCGTCGCTCCAGCAAAGGCTGAGGGTTTTTTAGTCACACTTTCCGATAAACGTCACCTCAAAGCTACCACACTACGCGCTTCGCGTCACGAGCGCACATCTTGACACGCGAAGAAGACGGGTGGTGAAGCATCTTTACCGAGCGTGATGGGAAGGAATCTTTGCCCGCATAGGAAGCGGAAAGACAGCTGCGCGAAGTGCAACCCCTGCCCGCACGGGAAGCTGAAACAGGGCTGCAAGGAGTGCAGGAAGCAGTGCTTGCACGGAAGGCAGAAACAGGGATGCAAGGATTGCAACCCCTGCCTTCACGGCAAGGTGAAAAGCAACTGCGCGGAGTGCACCCCCTGCCCTCACGGCAAGGTGAAAAGCAACTGCGCGTTGTGCATCCCCTGCCCTCACGGCAAGAAGAAAAACAGCTGCGAGGCGTGCACCCCCTGCCCTCACGGGAAGCTGAAACACGGCTGCGCTGTGTGCAGCCCCTGCCCCCACGGCAAGTTGAAAAGCAACTGCGCAGCGTGCATCGGTTGCCCTCACGGCAAGGTGAAAAAAAACTGCGCGGAGTGCACCCCCTGCCCTCATGGCAAGTTGAAAAAGAACTGCGCGGAGTGCACCGGCTGCCGCCACGGCAAGCGAAAGAACAGCTGTGCGGCGTGCAAAACGGCACGCGCGGCTGCGCCGAGTTCAAAGCGGGTAAAGCGCGAGCCCGAGAGTTCGCCCAAGATCAAGCAGGCGCCGGAAATCAAGCAAGAACCGTTCACCATTCGCGGCTACTGCGGCTTGGACGGGTAAAGGAGAAGGAGGAAGACAGCCGTCGTTTTTTATGGAAAAACCGAAAACAAGAAAGTTTCGCCGCAAAGGTGTGTTTGTCATAATACTCGTTCATTCATTCAAAGCGACCCTGCTCCCCCTACGCGAACGTCTGCGTCGCCGTATTCCCCCCGCCTCGGCCCGGCATGTAGTCGAAGTTGGACGGTATTCCTGGTGTGCTTTCGTACCCCAAATCCCGCCACTCCTTGAACGTGAACAACATCGAGACGCAGGTCGCGGCCCAGGTGAGGAACGAAAACGCAACCGCCGCCTTCGCGCCAGTCGCGCGCTTACACACCGGGTACTCCGGGTCCACAATAGTGGTGTTGCACTCCGTGGCGCTCGCGACGAACGCGGCGAACATCAAAACGTTGAACACGGTGTACGCGCCGAACTCCGTGACCGGGGGCGGTACTTTTTGTAGCAAGTACGATCCCATCGCAAGCAACGTGAAAATCCAGTACAACACGAAGATCGCGACGGTGTATTTGAACATCGGGAACTTCGAGTACCCGCACCCAAGGGGCCCGCACTCCTCCAATGTCATGGCGTCCGGACCCGCGAGACCGCGGTGCTGGCTCGCCATCGCCGAGAACGTGGTCAGGGCGAAAATCTATTGTGGTGAAAGTAAATCACAGGTCAGTGTTGTGAACAACGATGGCGCGAGGGTTGGCAATGAGGGCACACGCGTATGGTGCGGACGTCTCGTGCAACCGAGAATTACGGGTAATGCCCGTGAATGCGCGCCGACGTCGGTGTCGGTCGGATGTGACCACGCAGTTCACACGACGCGGGTAACACCCGCGCGTGTTGAATCGCTAAGGCGCGGGGCGGCACGAAGCGCTTTTCTCGGGAGAGCGTCGGGTTGGGGTTGGGGACGCACGCATTGCACGGCAATCAGCCTGAACTTCGGCGAGTTCGTGGCCGTGGGGTCTATGTCCGCAACGGTGAACATGGCGTCTCTCGTGCTCGGTCCGGCGGCGACTTCGAGAGTGGCGCGGCTCGCAACCACAGGCCGGGAACACTCGCAAAACGCGTCCACTGTGCGCTGAACCGCTCATCATCGCGATTTCCAAAATCGTCGTGCTGGCGAAAATCAAAGCTCCTTTTGAGAGCCCTTTTGCCGCCAATGCTTCTCAGTTCCGGCTTCGCCGGCAACCCACGCTAGAAGCGCCGCGACACAAGGTCGCGGCTTCTGGTGCGGTAATTGACGGCGGAACAAGGGACTCATAAAGTAAAGGGGCAGGGGGCTGCCGCTTTATCTTTTGGGGGGCAAGAAAAGCGCGGGGGGGTCAGGTGTTGTAGAAAGGCGGGAACGACGATGGCGAACACGTCACACGCACACGTGGTGTCCGGGGGAACGCTCTTAGACCGCAACGTCGAGCTTCTCCTGTCCGAGCCGTGGGGTGCTGTGAAGGCTGGCGTGCACTACAACAAAGAAACCCTCGGGTCGCTTTGTGATCAGTTCGCGCGTTTGGAGCCGCAGGCGCGGCGAGGGGCGTTGCTTGGTTCCATCTTTTCGCGGCAAAGTCAGCAAAAAACTCTTCGAGCCGAGATTCGTTCTCTCGTAGATCTCGCCGTACACGACAAAGACCAGTGGGTGAGCCTCATCGCTCGCGCGCTGGGAGGGTTAAAGGAAAGATTCGACTTGGGACAGCTTCAGAAGGACGTGCCTGCGGTACGTTCGTCGACGCCGCGTCACGACCGCGTCTCCGTCCTCTAACCCTAAATTCTTAATTTCGTCAATCACGGACTTATGTTTTTCTTCAAATGCGAACCTCGTACACGAAGACTAACGTCCCACTCCCTCCTTTCTCGTAAAGGTTGCGGGCGCCCTAGCGTCTATTCGAAACAAGATTCAGGCTGAAGGCACGCCGGACTCGTTCCGACCACTGGAGGTGAATGCCCGACCGACTTTCGTCTTCGTTCGCGATTTCCGCGTTTGAATTCTTTTTACTCGAGCCTTTTCGAGTCCCCCGTGCTCACGCGCGAGTGCGTTCCCTCTCGTGTTAGTCTCAACACATCGGTCGCTCAACCCTTGGTATCCCGACTCATTCCTCACCAGGAAACGTATTTATCACCTCGTCTGCTTTGCGCCGCGCAAGCGCCCGCTCCGGACGCCGGTGACGCACACGCGCACTTCACGCTAAGAGCGCGACGCGAGCCCAAGCGTCGGCTTCCCACGACGAGCTCGCATCACAAAGGTCTGAGTCACGTAAGCAGCAACCCCGATCTCTCCGTGCGCGCGGCGGTGGGTAACGCGGCGCGTCGCCCCTCACCGAGCGCGTCGATGTTCGCGCCGCCGTCGCGAAAGCCGACGGCTTCGTTTCTGCTGAACACGGCGCCTCCTCGGAGACCCTCGGTAACCGGCGGCGTCGCCGCGAAGTCCCACCTTTCCCGAGGCCGGGAAAGCGGCCACAGTGGAGGCACGAAAACCATGATGATCGACGTCAGCGAAGCTGCGCAGCTCGGCACGGTGAAGGGTGAGGATTTGCGCGTGGAGGCGGCGCAGAAAGAAAAGGAGGAGGCGCAAAAAGAGCGCGAGCGCCTCGTTGTGGAGCGCGACGTGAAACGCAAGCGGGAACAGGAAGAGAAACAGATACGGATTCGAAAGATGATGGAAGAACGAGAGGTTAAAAAGAAACAAGAAGCGGAGCGGAAACGCGCGCGGGACGACGAAAACGTGCGGCGCAAATGCGAGTTGGCGGTGAAGCGCGCGCGTCTCGAGCCGCCGCGCGGCGAGGGAACGGCGACCCCGTCCCCGAAGGAAGGGGACGTCCACGGCTGCTGATCGGCCGCTTGTCCCGCTTCAAAGGGTGATACAAGTCAATAGACTACGGAAACAGCACAGAAAAACAAAGAAAAGGGAAAAGGGAAAAATATATAAAAGTAAAAACAGACGCGACGAGAAACGAAAACCGGATTAGCCGCTTTGACTTGACGGTTGCGCTTGAATTGATTAGCAGGTGACGACAAACAAAGTAAATGTCGTCGCGCAAAAGGGGCACGATATCCCCACCAAAAAAATAGAAATAGCAAACTACCTAAATACTAAGTCACGGGACGGAACATCACAACATCGCTCTCGCCGTTACCCTTCTCCCTCTCGTCCTCGCCCGCTAATGAATGTTTGGAAAAGTGTCAGAGAAGAATCGCGGGCGGGTTTTTAAACCAAAACGAACCGAAAAAGTCCACCCAACCGACGCTCAAGTTTCTCTCTCATCAGTGAGGTGCCTACACGACCGTCGGCGTCCTGCTACCCCGATCACGGGGCGCGGCTGCGCGACAGCGGAGTCACCTCAAATCTGCTAAGATCAAGTAATTTGGTCATCATCGCGTGGTTGTGGCGCGTGCGTTGTGGAAAGGAGGAGGCAGAGCGTTTCTTCGGGGTGTCGTTCGTCCGTAGTGTGCCTGTCATCACAACAGCTAGGCGTACCTCTCGAGTACGCACTACGCCGCATGTCTCCACCTGCTGCTTGTCTTTACATTTTCGAGTTAATCACTTGTAGTCACTTGGTGTACATCTTCGCGAAGTCCTCCACTGCGTGCTCCAGAGCGTCGGCGCCCGCCACGTCCACGGTTTGCTGAGATAAATAAAAGAAAGTGTCAGTCTTTCGTAATGTTTATGAGTGATTACTTTGGACAAACGGCAAACAGTGTTGGGATTTGGGAAATACAATACGTACCTTCGCCTTCATGGCGCACTGCATCACGGCGTGGTGCGCTTTCAGCGCGTCCGCGTAGTCTCCCGGAGTGGCGAAGGTTTCGGCTTTCACTCGCTGGCACAGGCAGTACTCCGCGATCTTGGTGATGATCCGGCTGCAGTGCTCTTCCTTGGTCATGATCCACCGAGTTGACTGGTTCAACGCCCCAGGCGTGGCCGTGCCGAGTTCGTTGATCTGCACCATGGCTTTGCGGATGGTGGCGCACGCTTCTTTGATGTCCGCCACGCACGCGGGGTCGTCGAAAATACCACAAGGCACCTGGCAGTGCCCGCCTCGCAAACGCAACACCAGGTGCAGCGTGCTTTCCTTCTGGATGTTGTAATCAGCAAGCGTGCGGCCGTCCTCCAGCTGCTTGCCCGCGAAGATGAGGCGCTGCTGATCAGGCGGGATGCCCTCCTTGTCCTGGATCTTGGCCTTGACGTTGTCGATCGTGTCCGAGGACTCGACTTCGAGGGTGATGGTCTTGCCGGTGACTGCGGGTTTGGGGGTGGAGGTGGGGTGGGAGATGGGGAAGGACACAACACACGGGTCAGTCATCACGAACGGGACACAGAAACACAGGACACGTCACGTCACGCGTCGACACCGAAAAGGGGACGCGATTACCAGCTGACTGCATCCAATTCGTCGTCTCGGATCGCGGGAAACCGAGACGCGGGTGACGGTGGGGTCACGTGAGACGCGCAGAGTCGTGACCGGTGGAAGCAGAGGTGTCTCAAGGGAGGGACGTACGAGTTTTGACGAAAATCTGCATGGTGAACGAAGTTGTGTGTGTCCTTGCGTGCGCGCAAAAAGTGCCATCGAAGGGTGTCGACGCGGTCTCGTCTTTTGGAAAAGCGAAAGACGCAAAAGAAGCTAGAGAAAAAAAACAATTCTCAAACGGCGACATTTCCGCGGCCTCTCTTCTCTTAACATTTCTTCGCGCCGTTTGACTGGTCCGTCCGATAAAGTTGGGGCAAGAAATAACGAGATGCCATAGCGTTAGCGCGGCGGCGGCGAGCCCCGACGTAGGTTTGGCATTGAGAAAGTCGGTGACAGTCGTTCGGTGGTTTCGTGAACGCGTCTTCGCGAACCCCGCGAGACCGGGATCCGCCGCGCGTACCGCGCGTAGTCCGCGAGACCCGCGCAATCGGCCTTCCGCTCGGCTAGCAAAGGCGGCACGCCGTGCGAATGGAAACGCAGTGAGTGCGACGACCGTTCCGTGACGCCGGGAGACGCCATGTCGTCCAAGTCGTTCCGGGCGCGTAAGCCCCCCCCCCCCCCCCCCCCCCCCCCCCCCCC